>ERZ857882.2198-NODE-2198-length-20937-cov-4.178719_pt1 | contig 20937 bp, 26 predicted proteins | sample MGYA00519697_ERZ857882 | MGnify/ENA primary metagenome ERZ857882 (study PRJEB31778, sample SAMEA3449373) | human gut metagenome | biome: human gut; feature: human-associated habitat; material: faeces | place: United Kingdom | collected 2010/2012 ...
AAATCCCCCACCGGGGGACTTCACCCCCCATCCCCCTCAAGGGGGCTTTGCGCAGGCGGTTGATCCTTCCCGTATCTGGTCGAAGTGTTAATACCCTATACAAGCCCCGAAAAGGCTTGTCCGCCCGGCTTCTTCAGCGCGGCTTTGCCGGCTCCGGGGCCATTGCCGGGCGCGCCGCCATGCCGCACTCGCGGCGGTGCCTGTGCCAGCGCGGCGGCCTCGCCGGTTGTATCCCGTTCTCCAGAGCCTCCGCCCGCGCCTGCCGGCAGTCGCACCGCTCGCCGGGGTCCAGCGTCGCGCCGCAATACTCACACCTGTACCTGTTGATATATGCCATCTTCATCCGTCCTCTCTCGCATGCCTCGCCCCGCGCCACCTCCCGTGCACGGCCTGCCACAGGGCGTTCGGCAGGTTGGCGCGCGCCACCGCGCTGTAGCCCTGCTCGTGCATCAGCTCTTCAATGCGGTCCAGCACCAGCGCCACCGCCTCTGCCAGCTCTGTGAGCAGCGCCTCCGGCTCCCCGGCCACGCGCCCCGACAGCTCCCCCGCGCCACACTTGAGCTCGATCATTGCGCCGCCTCCTTGTCCTGCCCGTCCTTTCCACGCCTACGCTTATAGGACCGCATATAATCGTTGTATTTGTCCCGGTTCGCCTCGCGGTACGCCCGCTGATAGGCGGCGATCTCGTCCCGGTTCGCTTCGTAGTACGCCCGCTTCTTGGCGTCGATCTTGTCCCGGTTCGCTTCGTAGTACGCCCGCTTCTTGGCGGCAACTATTTTCTTTTTTCTATCCTGTGGAAACACAATTTCCCGCTCAATTCGGCGCTGTTCATCGTAGTCAACGGCCTCGAGTTCCTCCAGAATGCAATCATCGTATTTACAATGAAAACAGTCTCTGTCACATATGCTCATGTTTTTCTTCCGCCTTTCGAGCCAGCTCCCGGCCCCTGAACGCCATGGCAATCACGTTCCAACGGGCTATCTCCTGGTCGGCCCTCCGCAGCTCGCGCCTGAGTGCAGCCACCGTCTGTTCGTACTGCGCCCGCAGCTCGGCCAGCTCCGCCTCCTTGTCGGCATACAGAGCACGCCACGGCTCGGTCGCCTCGTCGATCGCCCGCTTGCGCGCCCGGTGCGCCTCGCCGTGGTCGCGCTTCATGATGGCCAGCGCAACCACCGCGCTGATGCCGAATATCGATGTTGTCAGTATCGTTGTCAGCATTGACTTCCCCTTCCGGATCTGCTATCCTGTTCCTGTACACAGTCCTTGAGCCGTTTCGATGCGCCAACATCGGGCGGCTCTCCGCTTTTTCTGCGGTCTTCATCGCGTCGTCCCTCCCGTCACGGGAGCAGGCCGCCGCCATACAGCAGCTCCTTTTCAGACACGCGCAGCTTCTTTGCCATGATCTGCACCTCGCCCAGCGTGAAATTGGCCGGGTGCTTCAAGCGCCCGTAAAAGGTGGTCTTCCCCATTTGCAGCGCAGCGGCCATTTCCATCGGCACCATGCCCTGCAGCTCCATGTACGCCCGAATCCGGCGCGACACTTCCATCATGTGTTCCTCCTTTCGGCTCTTCCCCGTTCGTCCCGCGGCGGCTCCGGCAGCGGCATCCAGTGGGTCACCTGCTTCGTCCGCGTCCCATAAACCTTCCACCAGTCCCCCACATCCTTGTAGCCCTGCTCTACCTTCACTGCCCCGCCGCCGATTTCCCGGCAGACAATCACCGGTTCAAAGGTCTTCGGCAGCCGCTCCTGCACGCTGATCCATTGCATTTTTCAATCCTCCTCCGCTGATACGCTCATGACAGTACTGCGCCGCCTCGTCATAGCTCACATTCAAGATGATGGCGATGGCCTCTTGTAGTGCACACGATCGGGCAGCAGCCTTCGTCACCACGGCTTCCTCCCCTGCTTCTGCCGCAGCGTCTGGTAGCGTATGGCGCGCGTCCTGCGCTCCCGCAGATAGCCGAGCATCACGTCCTGCATCTGCCGCCTTGTCTCCCGGCGCTCCCGCAGGCCGTCCATCACCCGCCGCCGGAACTCTTCCTTTGTGACCGTTTTACCGCTTTCTTGCATGACACCCCCTCCTTCCACCCTCCGTTTGCACTTGCTGCCACTGCAATTTGTCATCCTTTTGGTGACTATCGATGTAAAAAAATATCCAGTATTTCTGACACCGGAACTTCCAGCGTCGTAGCAAGCTCGTTAATATCTCGCACATCCGGCATGGTTCTGCCATTTACAATGTTGTTGAGCTTTTGCCTTGTCCAGCCCATAACGCCTGCAAGAGCAGCCTGTGACGCATATTTCCCATATATCATCCTTCGCAATTTGAAATTTCGTTCCATCCTGTCTCTCCTCTCCTTTGCCAGCCCCGTGTTCTCATCCATACCGCGAGTCGCCATTTGGTGACATTCGGATATTACCATCTTTTTCCTCCCAAGTCAACAGTTTGGCGATATTTTGTTTAATTTTTGTAATTTGTCTTGCAAATGGTGACGATGTCGCCTATAATAATATCATCGGAGGAATTTATATGAACTTTGGAATGAAATTAAAAGCCTATCGGGATACTTACGACCTGACACAGGAAGAATTTGCCCGCCTTTTGGGTACTACCAAGCAGGTTTTAAGCCGCTATGAGCGCGGGGAGCGCGTACCCAAGATCGATGTGGCACAGCGGTTTGCCGCTCGAATGGGCGTCGACATCAACGATCTGGTGGACGACAACCGGATGTTCCGCAGCGGTTTTTACCGGATCGACCACTCTATGGTTTCCATCAACGTCTACGGCACTGTGCCGGCCGGCATCCCGATGGAGGCCATCGAGGACATCGTCGATACGGAAGAAATTCCCGCTGACTGGTGCAGAGGAGGCAAACAGTACTTCGGCCTGCGCGTCAAGGGCGACAGTATGTACCCGAAATACCTCGACGGCGACACGATCATCGTGCGCAAGCAGGAAATCTGCGAAAGCGGGTGTGACTGCGTCGTCTATGTCAACGGTTATGAAGCAACGCTGAAGCAGATTAAACTCGGCAGCGACGGTAGCCTGACGTTACTCCCACAAAACACCAACTATGCGCCGGTGACGTATACCGCGCAGCAGGTTGCCACACTGCCAATCAAAATTGCCGGCGTTGTGGTGGAGCTACGCCGGAAGATGCGTTGACAGGTTTGCCGTATTTTAAGGAGCATACGTTCCATGCATGTCAGGCGCCCCTCACAATGGGGACCGTCCTGCGGATACTGGGGGCAACATTTGATTCAGGAGGGTTTCAAAACCCATTCGAAACCATTGCCTGCCCCCAGATACCGCGAAGCCGCCACAATTCCTGATCGCCATTTTGCAGAAACATCACCCGTCAGAGCGCCCATTTTGAATCACAGACAACTTTTATGGAGGGTATTTATGGAATCGCAAGATTTTGTACAACTGCATGGTTCTGACGCCCTGCAAATCGTAGAAGCAGCGCATTCGCTGGAGCTGTCGCTGCTTCCTATTTTCATGGAGGACACCGCCCAGTCCGGCCGCATCTATTCGCCGAAAAACGTCGCCGACTGCTCCGTCATTCTTGCTTCACACCTGTTGTGGCAAACGAAGTACAGCAATCTGTCAGGCGAGTTCCTGGTGCTGTGTGCGGCCGTATATACTTACGTGCGCAACCCGGATGCCGATACATCCAAACTGAATATCCTCACCGATGAGATCGTGCAATCTCTCAATACGTTTGAGGACATCATGAATGGCCGTCTCAGCCCCCATATCCCTCACAACCAGATCAGCACGGCAGGGGAAGTAAGCCCGCAGGTCTTTTCGATCTGGATGATCGAACACTCTCTCCAAACACCCACCGTCATATTTGATGCCATTTATACCGCCTCGGTTTTTTCGGCCATTATGTCCTGGTACAGGGCTGTTTCCCAAAGGGAAAAGCCACCGGTCCCCAAAGCGCCCCCGCCGCCTGAGAAGAAGCAGCGGCCCCGCTTCCGGCTCAAGGCGGAGCACAAGTACCTGATCGCATTGATGCTGATCTTCCTCTTCGGCGGGCTGATCGCCTTGCTGATCCACGGCAATTCGCCCGCCGCCGCAGGGAACGGCTCTGTCCCGGCAGACGATCCCCCCGCCATGCTGGAAGCTACGCCCGCGCCGTCGCCGAGCCCCACCATCGGCTACATCTCTGTCCCGTTTCCTCCCCACGGCACCGTGGAGCTGGCCTCCGGCCAAGCGGTCGATCCTTATGAAAGCGCCCCCTTTGAAATCAAGACAAGCTCCGCCAGCAGGTATTATTATATCGTGCTCAAAAGCCTGTCGTATCCCTATGACAACTGCTACATCTATCTGCATGGTGGGGAACCGGCCGAAGTGAACGTCCCGCTCGGCAGCTATGAAATGTACTATGCCTGTGGCGACAGCTGGTACGGCAAATCCGTGCGCTTTGCCGACACGGGCGGGGATTTTCTGGCGGAGGATACCTTCGACTTCACTTCCAGCGGCGGCTATGTCTATGGGTATACCGTCACGTTGTACGACGTGTACTACGGAAACCTGGAGACTTCGCCGGTAAATGCCGCCGATTTTCCGGAATAAAGCTTGCAGCTTGCATTGACATGCTGTGTTTCGGCTTTATAATGTCTTCAGGAAAGTGAACAATACCTGCAGAGCCGGAATGGCCGCATCTGCGGCCTCACGGCCGCGTTCATGAGCATGGTGCGGGCGCCTGTCCCGCATCAGCGCAGCAATACAGGAGGGAGAACACATGAAAATATACACCATCGTCGGCGGGGTCAACGGCGCCGGCAAATCCAGCCTGACGGGCGTGCTCAAGGCCGAGCGCTCCGACCTAGGCAAGATCATCGACGTGGACCAGCTCGCCGTGCAGTGCGGCGGGTTCCTGGAGGGCGGCAAGCGCGCCGTGCTGCTGCAGCAGCAGTACATCGCCGAGGGCATCAGCTTTACGCAGGAGACGACCCTCTCCGGCCAGCGCCCCCTGCGCATGATCCGCGAAGCCAGGGAGGCGGGCTATTTCATCCGGCTGTTCTACGTGGGCATCGGCACGGTAGAGGAGGCGCTCGCGCGCATCCGCAACCGCGTGGCAAAGGGCGGGCACGACATCCCCACCGCCGACGTCGTCCGGCGGTTTGACGAGCGCTTCCCGGCGCTGCTGCACGTGCTGGACTATGTGGACGAGGCCGTGCTCTACGACAACGAAAACGGGTTCCGGGTCGTCGCGGAGTATCGCAACGGCGAGCTGCTGCCCATCGGCCCCAGCCCCGCCTGGCTCAAGGAACTGATGGCGCTGCTGGAAGCGGCGGGCCGCGCGCCAGCGCGGCGCTGAGGGCGCGGCCAGCTCCGCAACCGCAAGACGCGATTCGCTGATTCGCTGGGCACAAATGATACAAACAAAAGCAGAAACACAGAATGGCCAGAGCATCACAGCTCCCGTCCGGGGCATGGAGGGTGCGCGTCACCGATCCCGGAACGGGGAAACGAATCTCCATCACGGCGCCGACCGAGCGGGAGGCGAACTATAAGGCCCTGGAATTTGAGCTCGGCAAGGACCGCAAGGCCCGCATCGGCAAGACGGTGGGCGAGGCGATCGACGACTATATCGCGCTCAAGGACGGGGTCCTGTCCCCAACGACGATCCAGGGCTACCGCAAGATCCGCCGTGTGTCGCTGCAGGGGCTCATGGACATCCCGGTCAAAAACCTGACGCAGCAGCAGGTGCAGGCCGCCATCAACGAGGAGTGCAAGCGCGTCTCCCCGCGTACCGGGCGTCGGCAGTCCCCCAAGAGCATCCACAACATGCACGGTCTCCTGTCGGCCGCGCTCTCGCTGGAATGCCCGGACTTTGTGCTCCGAACCACCCTGCCCGCCAAGCAAAAACGCCTCCTGGAGCTGCCGCCGGCTGCGGACGTCATCCGGGCCGTCAAGGGGACGGATGTGGAATTGCCCGTGCTGCTCGCGCTGTGGCTGTCGCTCTCGATGTCCGAGATCCGCGGGTTGACGGTTTCCGCCCTCCATGGCGACGTACTGTATATCGAGCAGGTGGTCGTCGATGTGGACGGATTGCCCGTCGTCAAGAAGGCCACCAAGGCATATGAGCGCACGCGCGAGCACCGCCTCCCGCAGGAGATCCTGCGGCTAATCGAACAGACCGAAGCCTACCGGCAGGGCAGTGGTTTTCTGGTCACGACCAAGCGTCAGACGTTGATCGATCGGTTCCACCGCTATCTGACTGCAGCCGGCGTGGCGAAGATCACGTTTCACCAGCTCCGCCATCTCAATGCCTCTGTCATGCTGGCATTGGGTGTGCCCAACCTGTACGCCCAGGAGCGCGGCGGCTGGTCCACGGACCATACGCTCAAGTCCGTCTATCAGCATACCTTTTCGGCAGAGCGGTCCCGCGTGGACAGCCTGATTGACGATTTTTTCACACAGGCCTACCGCCAGGCGGACACGAAAGTGGACACGTCATCAAATTCTACCAGATAATTAGCCATGTTTTTATGGGTTCGACTCCCCTACCGGGTACCATCTCGGTTCGGGCTTTGTCCCGACGGTAAAAGCCCGCGGAAGCGGGCTTTTTCATGCGGTTCATCCGGCGTTTCCTTCTCATGAACCATCAGGTCTGGTGCAATCAGATTGTAAATTCAAGCTCGAAAACGGCCCCCGGCCGTTTCGCGGCATGCGGTTCTTTTCCCCCGCCGCTATTCGGGCAGAGCCGCTTTTGTTTGTACGTGCGCGCCAGCACGGCCTGCCGAACGCAACGGACCGGCAACGGCGACAGGTCTGCCACAAGCAAGCAAAAGCCCGTTGACGCGATGGCAACGGGCGGGAATGGACGGTTTGCTCCAATGGTTATTTTTCAACGGACGCCTCATCGGCAAGCACGCGCACCACGTTGTCCCGAACCGCGGCCAGTCCGGCCGCCACGGTCGCGCGCAAAACCGTCCGCCCCTCCAGACGGGCTACGACGGTCCCGGCGGACAACACAAACAGCGCAGGCATGTGCCCGTGCCGCACGCCAACGGTGCCACCGGGCGAGCCGTCGGGGCCGTCTGCGACGGGCAGGACGACCGAATCGCAGGGCATATCGGCAAGAATGCCCGAAGGCGTGACAATGCTCAGGTTGAGCGGCGCCGTCCGTCCCTCTCCACTCCGCTCCACGATTACGCCCCCTGCTGCTGTTTGTTTGCTTCGTAGACGTCGTCGATCGTGCCGGCCATCAGGAATGCCTGCTCCGGTATGTCGTCGCAATCGCCGCCAAGAATCGCCTCGAAGCCGCGGATGGTCTCTGCAATCGGGACAAAGCGACCCTTAATGCCGGTAAAAGCCTGCGCCACATAAAACGGCTGACTCATAAACCGCTGTACCTTACGGGCGCGGCGAACCGTGAGCCGATCTTCCGGTGAGAGCTCATCCAGACCGAGGATCGCAATGATATCCTGCAGTTCGTTATACCGCTGCAGAACGCGCTGCACCTCTTTGGCCGCGGCATAATGACGCATGCCAACCACGTCCGGCGCCAGCATGCGGGAATTGGACTCCAGCGGCGCGACGGCCGGATAAATGCCTAGCTCAACAATGCTCCGCGACAGAACGGTCGTCGCGTCCAGGTGCGAAAACGTGGTTGCCGGCGCAGGGTCCGTCAGGTCGTCGGCAGGTACATAGATCGCTTGCACGGAGGTGATGGAGCCGTTGCGGGTGGACACGATGCGCTCCTGCAGCTTGCCCATCTCCGTCGCAAGCGTCGGCTGATAGCCGACCGCCGACGGCATGCGCCCAAGCAATGCGGATACCTCGGCGCCCGCCTGCGTAAAGCGGAACACATTGTCGATGAACAACATCACGTCCTTGTGCTTCCATTCCCGAAAATACTCCGCGATTGTCAGCCCGGCCAGCGGCACGCGGAGACGCGCGCCGGCCGGTTCGTTCATCTGTCCGAACACGAGCGCCGTCTTGTCAATGACGCCGGAGTTCTTCATGTCCTGCCAGAGATCGTTGCCCTCACGCGAGCGCTCGCCCACGCCCGCAAACACGGAAAACCCGTTATGCTCCGACGCAATGTTGCGAATCAGCTCCATGATGAGCACGGTCTTCCCCACGCCTGCGCCGCCAAACAGTCCAATCTTGCCGCCCTTGGCGTAAGGGGTCATGAGATCGATGACCTTGATGCCGGTTTCCAGAATCTCCGTGGCGGGTACCACGTCGGTAAACTTCGGCGCCGTATGGTGTATGGGCCACTTTTTGGCAGCCGCAATCGGGCCGCCGCGATCGATAGGCTGGCCGGTGACGTCAATCATGCGCCCGAGCAGCGCCTCGCTGACCGGGATGGAAATCGGCGCGCCGGTGTCGACGGCGGCCATGCCGCGCGACATGCCGTCGGTCGAGTGCATGGAGATGCAGCGCACCTCGCCATTGCCGAGCTGTTGGAGCGTTTCAAGCGTATACGTCTCGCCATCCACCTTTACCTCAACCGCGTGGAAGATATCCGGAATGTGCTCCGCCGACGGGAACCGGATATCCACGACCGGGCCGGTAATTCTTGTAATGATGCCTTTTGCGGACATTGCGCCGCCCACCTCCGTTTAATCGACCGTTATTCGAGCGCCGAGACGTCGGATGCGGTCTCGATGATGCTTGCAGTCACCTCCGCCTGACGGCGGCGGTTGATCGTTGTTTCCAGATCCTGTGCGGATTGCTCGGCATTGTCATAGGCGGAACGCATGGCCATCAGCGTGGCCGCCTGCGCGCCGGCAGCGTGCTCGAGCGCGTGTGTGAACAGCGCGGTCTCCAGCGACCGCACCCGCAGCCAGGAGGCGACCGTCTGGCGGTCCGGGAAGTACAGAATCCCATCGTCCCCATCCGCATGCGGCGCCGTATCTTCCAAGGACACGAGCCGGCAACAGGACGGCGATTGCCGCAACATGTTAACGTATCGCTGGCTATACACGTCCACACCGGAAACCAACCCGTCGTCGCAAAGTTGCCGAATAAAATCCGCCAGGCATTTTGCCTGCGCAAACGTCGGCACATCGTCAAACGGAAATTCCTGCGTTACGGCAATGCCATGTTCCCGGCAAGACGCGGTGGCCATCTTTCCGCAGAGCACGACGAGCGGTTTCTCCGTCGCCTGCCGGTAGTGATCGTAAAACAACCCCGTCATCTCGGAATGAAAGGCGCCGCACAGGCCACGATTGCCGGAAAACAACACCGCGCAACGCGGCTTCCCGGCCGCTTCCGGCGGCACGGAAAGCGTCGCATCCCCGGACAGTGCGGCGAGTTCTTTGCAAATCGACGCGTAGGGTCCGGCCGCTTCGCGCACGGCATTGACGCGCGAAAACTTCGCTATGGCAACCGTGCGCATCGCGCCCGCAAGCTGGCCGGTCGCCCGGACGCTCCGCAGACGCTTTCTGAGTTCCCGCAACGCGGCCATCTCAGGCAGCCTCCGTAAATGCGGTCAACGCCGCCTGCAGCCGCGCGATCGCCTCGGCATCGAGCTTTTTCCCGGTGGAGAGCAGCTGCACCAGATCATGCTGCTCCGCCTCAAAATAGGTGTACAGGCGCTCCTCAAACGTCTCCATCTGTTCCGGTTCTATGTTGGCCGCATGGCCGCCGGAAACGGCAAAGAGGAGCAAGGCCTGCTGCCAGTCCGCCAGCGGCGCATAGCGTCCCTGGCGCAGCGCCGCCATCATGCGTGCGCCGGAGGCAAGCACCCGCTGCGTCGACTCGTCCAGATCGGAGCCAAACTGTGCAAACGTCGCCAGTTCCCGGTATTGCGCAAGGTTCATGCGCAGCTGCGACGAGACCTGCTTCATCAGCTTGGTCTGCGCCGCACCGCCGACGCGGGAAACGGACAGTCCCACGTTGACCGCCGGCCGCTGACCCTCGTTGAACAGATCGGTCTCGAGGAAAATCTGGCCATCTGTAATCGAGATCACGTTTGTCGGAATATAGGCCGAGATGTCGCCGGCCTGCGTCTCGATGATCGGCAAGGCGGTCACGGAGCCGCCGCCGGCCTCGTCGGAAAGCTGGGCGGCGCGCTCGAGCAGGCGGGCGTGCAGATAAAAGATATCGCCCGGATACGCCTCCCGGCCGGACGGACGGTGCAGCAGCAACGAAAGCTCCCGGTACGCGACGGCATGCTTGGAGAGATCGTCGTAGACGATCAACGCGTCGCGGCCATTGTACATGAAGTATTCGCTCATCGCCGCGCCAGAGAACGGGGCGATGTACTGCATGGAGGCCGAGTCCGACGCGGTGGCGCACACCACCGTCGTATACTCCATCGCGCCGTATTTTTGCAGTTTCGCCACGATCTCGGCCACAGCGGCCTCCTTCTGCCCAATGGCCACATAGATGCAGGCGACGTTCTTGCCGCGCTGGTTCAGAATCGCATCGATGGCGATGGAGGTCTTGCCGGTCTGGCGGTCGCCGATAATCAACTCCCGCTGGCCGCGGCCAATGGGGGCAAGCGCGTCAATGGGCTTAATGCCGGTATGCAACGGCACGGAGACGGACTTGCGATCCGGGATTGCAGGAGCATGGCACTCGATCGGCCGCCGCTCTTTGGTCCAGATATGGCCCTTGCCGTCGATGGGATTGCCAAGCGCATCCACCACGCGCCCGAGCAGCGCATCCCCCACCGGTACGCTCATCATCATGCCGAGGCGGTGTACGCGGCTCAGGCTTTCGATGTGTTCATACCGGCCGAAAATGATGCAGCCGACGCGGTTGGGTTCGATGTCAAGCACCATTCCCTGCTCGCCGCAGGCAAACTCCACAACCTCGCCGAACATGATGTCGGAAATGCCATCGAGCCAGCAGATGCCGTCGGATACGGTAAGCACCCGCCCCACCTGGTATTCGTCGTGTTCCACCGGTAAGTGCGCCACGGTGTCGGCCATGGCGGACAACATGGCGTCGGCGCTGAGATCTGCGACCTCCTGCTCGTGGAGCATTTCCCCAAGGCGTACAATGGCATTTGCGACGGAACGGTCATACACCGTATCGCCCACACGCAACTGAAAACCGCCGATGAGAGACTCGTCTACCTTGGACCAGAACGAAACCGTGCCGTTGACGGCAGCCAACATCTGCTCGGCGCGTTCGCGCATGCGATCGATGAGTTCTTCATCCATCTGGTGCGAAGCAGTCAACGTCACATACAGTACGTCATGCTCGGCCAGATAGACCATATCGCCGGGAGACAGGCAGATATCGTCCAGAACACTGTCCACCATCTCCGCCTCATGGCTGCGCAGGACCGAACGATACGGTTCCTCCGTCATGCGCTGTGCGGCAAGCTTCTGCGCTCTGCGCACGACTTCATCCCGCACATCGAGCAGCATGACCCGCCGCATGTCCTCACAGCTGTGGTCATACTGGGCCTTCAGCCGATACTCGTGTTCCCGAACTGCAGCGCGGATTGGTCCCGTCAGCTCAGCTTCGGGCGCACGCTCCGGCTCCACAATGGCGAGGGGTTCCTCTTCCGGCGGTTCCGCAGGCATCCGATCAACCGCTTCAGCCAGATCGAGCCCGCCGTTGATCCGCTCTCGACGCTCACGAAACATGGCAGTGACCTTCTTGCGGCCGAGCAGGAAGACCAAACCCACGAGTAACAGGAAATTGATGAGTGCGTATACAAATTCCATAGCCACACCATCAGGATGTCAGCCGCTGCAGAAAGGACGACACAAGCTTCTCCACGCCATCGTTCATCTGTTGCTGCAGCGACCGTTTATCCGTTTCAATCTGTTCGTGCTGCATCTCAAGCAGCCGCGCATACCGTTCGTTTGCCGCGTCCATCTCACGCATTGCAGACTCGCGCGTCTGAGCGACCACTGCTTCCAGGGCGGCACGCGCCTCCTTTTCGGCGAGAGCATGCCGTTCTTCGGCCGCTTTTCGTGCTGCCTCCTGCGCAAGCAATGCCTCCTCCCGCAACCGACGGGCGCGGGCAATCTTCTCCTCACGTGCATCCATAAATGCAAGCAGCGGTCGAAACAGGCACCTGTTCAAAAAGAACATCAGCACACAAAAAGTGATGACCGTCCAGATCAGGACGGAAATTTGTATGGTCATCCGTTCCCCCTCCGAATCTCTGTGCAGAACTTCGCTTCCCGGCACTCCCGGGGCGTAACGATGCCTCAGATCTTCGTTGTGAGGATAAACGCGATGAGCAGGCCGTAAATCGTCAACGCCTCCATGAGCGCCATCGAAATGATGAGCGCAGAACGGATATCCCGTGCGGCATCCGGCTGACGGGCGATGCTCTCCATCGCCGCCTTTGCAGTGCGTCCCTGACCGAGTGCCGGGAATATCGTGCTGATTGCGATGGCAAGTGCAGCGGCGATTGCAATAATTGCGGAATCTGTCATGGTCTTGATCTCCTATCGTTTCGTTTTAATTTGACGCATCAATCGTTTATGCTTCCACTTCGATCGCCTCATCCAGATAGATGGAGACGAGCATCGTAAACACGACTGCCTGAATGGCGCAAAACAGCAGCGAGAGCGCCATCATGATAACGGGTGCGCCGATGGGCAGCAGGCCGTACAGCTCCTCCGTCACGGTCTCTTCGCCAAAGATGTTGCCGAACAGTCGCAACGACAACGACACGGGTTTGATAAACTCATCCAGGATGAGCAGTGGCAGCATCACCGCGATGGGCGTGACAAACCGTTTGAGATAGTGCCGCCCTCCGCCTGCCCGAATGCTCGCAAACTGTAAAAAGGCGAACGTTACGACGCCAAGGCCCAGCGTGACGGACAGCGAAGACGTCGGCGCCTTAAAATACGGCGTCAGGCCCACACCGGGTATCAGGCCCGAATAGTTGGCAAAAATGATAAAAACGAACAATGAGCCGAGAAAGTAAAAATACTTTCGCGTCGCTCGCTTGCCAATAATACCGGTAAAAAAATTATCGAGGTATTCCACGCCCGCTTCCAGCAGGTTCTGCAGTTTACCGGGCCGTTCCTTCAACCGCCTGGTCACCAGGGCCGAAATCAGGATGAGCACGAAACAGATGACCCACATGAGGAGCACCTCACCCGTCACGTCCAGCACACCAAAGAGGGGAATGATCACCTCAGACGCTTCGCCCATGCCAACTCACCTCCCCATAGGTTCCTGCTCGTTTTGTGCGGCCGCCGTTCCTTCCGCATCGTTGCGGGCGACCATGCGGCGGACAAAGTAAAACGACGGCAGCGTTAACCCGAGTGCTCCGCCCAAAAGCAGCGGCACCGCATCCCATGGCAGGATGTCGGAAAGAAAATACAGGGCGACCAAATAGCCGACGTTGAGCAGCTGCCGCGCCAAAAAGCAGAGGGAAAGGCGCGACGTATTCCGAAAATATGCAGCTTGGCTGATGCGGGCATTTACAACGGCAATCGCAACTCCGCCGAGCAACGCCACCACAAAGCCGGTTACTCCACTTTCCATACGGTGTCACGCCTCGATTCCGAACATTATCCTGATATTATAGTGATGTTCTCGGAACTTGTCAAACACTTTTCCCGCCTTTTTGGCCTTGCAGTATGGTCCGCACAAGTGAAGTGGCTTTACGCGGGAAGTAAACGATGTTATACTAAAAATGAAGCAGGCCGGAGCGCGCATCGCCGCGGCGGCCCGCCGAAAGGAAGCCGAACGCATGTTTGAACCTGCGCTAAACGAGATTGTCCGCTATGACCGCATCGTTCTGCATCGCCATGCAAATCCCGATGGAGATGCGCTCGGCAGTCAGATCGGTCTGAAGTACATCCTGACGGAAAACTTTCCCCAAAAAGACATCCGCATGGTTGGCGACGGCGCCGGCCGTTATGCCTTTATGGAAGGCTTTTTCATCGATGCGGTGCCGGATGCCTTTTATGCTGGCGCGCTTGCCGTGATCCTGGACTGCGGATCGGCGCACCTGGTGAGCGACGCGCGCTATGCCCTTGCCGATCGGACGTTGCGCATCGACCACCATCTCTTTGCGGGCCGCTTTGCAGATGTTGAGGTCGTCGATTCCACTTATGAGAGCTGCTGCGGCCTGATCGCTTCGCTTGCAATGGAGGCAAATCTGCGCGTACCGCCCCTTGCCGCAACGGCGCTGTTTACCGGTATGGTGACCGACTCAGGGCGCTTCCGTTATGACGCGACGACAGCCGAAACGTTTGAACGCGCCGCTTTTCTGCTGCGCGCCGGCGCAAAGCCGGACGATGTATATGCCGAACTATATGCTCAGGATTTTGACATGATTCGCCTGCGCGCCGAGCTTTCTCTGCAAATACGGTTTACGCCCCATCGCGTCGCCTACCTTTATACGGATGCTGAAACGGTAAGGGCGATGCGCATGGATGCCTCCATGCTTTCGCGCAGCATGGTGGGCCTGATGTCGGATATCCGCGGCGTAGACGTCTGGGTCAACTTTACCGAATTGGAGCAGGGCGTCCTGTGTGAGTTGCGATCCAGCCGGCGCAACATCAACCCGGTCGCCGTCAAATACGGCGGCGGCGGGCACGAAAAGGCGAGCGGCGCGACCGTGGCTGACCGCGCAACGGCCATGCACATGCTCGACGACCTCGACGAACTTGCGGGAGGCATGGATGGAACGGGATGTTAAAAGAGACATTTTAGAAAAGATCCGCGCTTATGACCGGATCGTGCTTTCGCGCCACGCCCTGCCGGATGGCGACGCCGTCGGGGCCACAAAGGGACTGCAGGGCATTATTCGCGCCACTTTCCCGGACAAACAAGTGTTGGTCGTCAACGAGGACTATGCCGCCGCCATGGCCTTTCTTGGCCCCGAGGATGCGCAACCGGACGAAGCGTTTTACCGGGATGCGCTGGTAATCGTGCTCGACGTCGGCAGCGAGAATCGCATTTCGAACCGTTGCTACGCGCTCGGACGGGAGTTGGTCGTGATCGATCACCACATCGAGACGCAGCCCTACGGCGACCTGGCCTGGGTGGAGCCGGACCGGTCGTCCACGTGTGAAATGATCGTATCCTTTTACGCTGCATTTGCGGATGAGCTCCGCCTTGACCGGGAGGCGGCGACCTGCCTGTACACGGGCATGGTTACGGACTCCGGCCGTTTCCGGTTTGATTCCGTCTCCGGCGAGACCCTGCGCCTTGCGGCGTTGCTGCTCGACCGCGGGGTCGACACGGAAACGCTCTTTTCGCACTTATATCTGTGCGACTCCAAAACGCTGAAATTTCACGCCTATGCGCTTCGGCGCATGAAGATCACACAACACGGCGTAGCACATTTGTTTATCAGCCGCAGGATACGGCAAGCGTTGCACCTGACGTGCGAACAGGCGTATACGGCCGTTTATTACCTCAATTCCTTGCGGGGCAGCATCGTCTGGATCGCGTTTATTGAAAACGACGACGGCTCCATCCGCGTGCGTCTGCGCTCACGCTTCATAACCATCAACGAATTGGCTGAGAAATACGGCGGCGGCGGCCATGCCTGCGCCAGCGGCGCCACCGTGACCGGCAGGAAGCAGATGCACGCACTGCTGCGGGACGCCGATCGTCTGATCGCCGCCTATAAGGAAACGCACACCGGCTGGCAATGAGCCTGCCTTGCCGGCACCGGCGTGCGCCGGCCTGCGCGGCCAGTTCCATGGTTCCCTATCGATTTTACTGGACAGAACAGGAGGGCTGCGTCAGCAGCCCTCCTGTGTTGAATGTGCAAGCCGACAAGGCTTACTTTGTGAACGTGCAGCCGGCATCGAACTCGATGGTGCCCTCATAGTTCTTGATGGCTCCGGTCACGGTGATGACGTCGCCAACAGCCAGCGCATCCGCGCCATCGCCCGCGAGGCGATAGCACTGGATCTTATACTCCTCCAGCCCGCCGACCACGATGGTGACCGTGATATTGCCGTACTCGGCGCTGTAAGGCGTGTCGATGCTGACGATTTCGCCGGTGAGCGTGCGCAGGCCCTTGAGCGCGGCGCCTGCTTCCAGCTGATACGCCTTACCAACCGTGCGCGCCTGCATAACGGCGTCGAGATCGATCAGCGTGCAGCCGGCGTCGAACTCGATGGTGCCCTTATAGTTCTTGATGACGCCGTAAACCGCAATCTCATCTCCAACGGCCAGGGCGTCCGCGCCTTCGCCCTCAAGGCGGTAGCACTGGATCTTGTAGTCCTCCAGCCCGTCGCACACGATGGTGACGGTCACGTTGCCGTATTCGGCGCTGTAGGGCGTGTCGATGCTCGTGATCACGCCGCGCAGAGCGGTCGGCGCAACCATGGCGGCATCCTGTTCAAGCGCATAGGCGGCTTCAAGGAGCTTGCTCTGGTCGAGGATCTCGCCACGGCCAACCAGCGTGCAACCGGCGTCGAACTCGATGGTGCCCTTGTAGTTCTTGATGACGCCCTCCACGGTGATCGCTTCGCCAACGGCCAGCGTGTCAACACCTTCGCCCGCCAGGCGGTAGCACTGGATCGGGTACTCCGTCAGGCCGCCGACCACGATGGTAACGGTGATGTTGCCATACTCGGCGCTGTAAGGCGTGTCGATGGACGTAACCGTGCCGTACAGGCGAGCCGTATCCTGCAGCGCCGCATCCTCCTCAAGTTCATACCCGGCGTTCACGATCTCCTCATAGCCGGCGGTACCAAGATTGAAGCCCTGCGGGACGATGTGCTCAAACGAAAGCTCGGCGGTCTTGCCATCCGCGCCCAGAATGCTCGCCGTGAGCGTATAGGGGGATTCCTCGCTCGCGGACTCGTTGATGTCGATGGTAACCATGCCGTCCACGGTCTCTCCGACAACGACCGCATCCTCGGCGCCGCCCGTTACGGTAACGGTCCAGGTGACTGGGAGGGTCACGTCGTCAACGACAACGCCCGCGACAACCTGATAGTCGGCGGGGGTTTTGACGGCGCTGTCCTTGTAGATCATGTGCAGGTAGTCGCTTGCGCGCTCCAGAGAGTCGTCCTCTTCGACCGGGACTTCCGTTGCCACCGGCGCTTCCGTTGGCGTTTCGTTCTCGCTCGGCTGCTGCGTATCACAAGCCGTAAACACCGTGAAGCAGAGCGCGAGAACAATGATGTAAGCAATGATTCGTTTCATCTTATCTCCCTCTTTCTGTTAATAAATGGTCATGCCTTCCTTCGAAAACACGAGGATCTGGTAATTTCCACCAAAGCAATCGACGATGCCGCGCACGTCGATCGTCCTGCCCTCGAGCGTCTCCTCCCCCAGCAGGTCGGACGCCCCGCTCTCAAGGCGGATCGTGACGGACACGCCTTCCGACTCGCACAGCAGCGTCGCCTCGCCATCCGTTTCAGACCCCCCAGAAACCTGCTGGACCAGAAGGCCTTCCATCGAAACGGAGGTGTGCAGCGCCAGTTCAGCGACGGCATATTCCGACCGGTCCCCTTCGGTATCCAGCACGACGCGGCCGTTGACAAACTCGTCGGCCGTCATGGGCGCATAGGCCGGCGCATAGCCCTCGCCGAGCTTTTGGAGGTTATCGGGATCGTCGGGACGCATCTGCCGGTAGGAGACTCCGGCCACCTGATAGGTGTCGCCTGCTTCGTAATACTGCATCGTGCCGACCACGCGAGTCAGGTTGCCCACCGTCAGCGCATCCAGTCCGCCGCCGGAAAGCGAATACCCATAGTAGACGAGGATGCCGTAATAACGCTCCGTCTCCTCGTCGAAGTCCTCGACATAGACGCAGTTGAAGCCGTTCATCGTAACGACGCCTTCAAAGGCAACCTTCACCCCGTCGTAGGCGGCGGCGTTGAGACGCAATTCCTTGAGCGTAAGCTCGACGGCGTCGCCATAGTAGAAGTCAGGATCCGGTTCGCCGGAGTAGATGTTGCGTCCAAACGCCTTGGCCTGTTCGATGGCGGCCATACAGGTATCGCCGTATCGGTTGTTGGCCGAAGAAGACGCAATGCCAAGTCCGTTCTGGAGCAGTTCAATGTTGAGGTTTCGGTAGGGTTCGGCATTATCCGTTCTGTACCATACCCATACCAGATACCGCTCGCCCGTGGAATCAAGGTTCCAGCGCCCGTCGTCCGATTCGATGAGGATCGAAGTGGCTTCGGACAGCCGCTCGCGCGTATACGCAGCGGCCGCCTTGCCGTACTCCTCCACCTTGCCGGTAATCTCCGGGGTGTTGACGGCCAGATAGCGCGCCTTGAGCACCCCGGAGGAAACCACATCGGTCGGAACGAAGAAGTGCGTCGTATCCCCGTCCACAAAGCCCTTGACCGTGACCGCCTCCTTAAGGGTCTCCCCTTCCGCATCGGGCTGCACCGCAACCGCATAATCTATCTCCTCAAGCGGCGTTGCGGCAGCATCCGCACCGTCCGACGGCACGGCGGCGGGCGGAGGCGGCTCCTCCTCCCCCTTCTGTGGCGCGCAGCCGAAGCAGCACCCGCACAGCAGGCAGACAAGCAGCACCCAGACGATTGCGGACGACGGTCTGTTCATAGCAATTACCCTTCAGATCAGCTGTTGTACTCGCACTCCGCAATTGCGTTGGCGAACGCATTCGCAATCATTGCGTCCACATCGCCGTTGTCCTCGGCCGTCAGGCACTGCGCCAGCAGTGAGCCGACCTGATCGCGCGCGGTGGAGGAGCCGTTGAATGCCGGAGAGGTATAGTAGTACTCCTCCTGCTCAAGGCAGACCTTGGCGCTGAGCGCGGAGATGTAATCGCCGCCGTCAGCCTGTGCGATGAACGCGGCATACGCCTCGTTTTCCGCAACCGACTTCAGCACCGGCACATAGCCGGAAGCCATGGAGAACTCCGCCTGGAAGTCCACCGACGTGGTGAGGTACTTGACAAACAGCCAGGAAGCTACAACCTCCTGCGGGTTGGATTTCTTGAAGATGCAAACGCTCGGCCCCTGCGAAATGACCTTCTGATTGTCCGCGCTCACCTGCGGGATCGTGGCGATGCCCACCTCGAACGGATAGGTGCCGTCCTCGCTCTTGGCCGGACGCTGATAGGTCGCGCCGGCGGAGGAACCGATGGACATATAGCTCACCGGATCGGTGGTGGAGGTGAACAGGCCGGAGGTATATGCGCCATAGAGCATCTGCGTGGTCAGATAGCCCTTCTGATACCAGTCCCGGAACTCCTTGATAAAGGCGTGGTTCGTCTCGTTGTCAAAGATGTAGTGGTCGCCCGTGGCGCTGGTGTAGCCGGAGGCATACTGTTCGCACATGGTGATGAACCAGTTGCTCTCGCTGTCGTAACCAAGGGGAATGGAGTTGGGGTCGATTTCCTTTATCTTGGCGCAGGTAGCTTCCATCTCTTCCCAGGTGGTGGGGACGGTAAGGCCGTTGGCGTCAAAGAAGGTCTTGTTGTAGTAAAGTACCTCGGTGGACTTGGAGAACGGCATGGTGTACATGAGGCCGTCGCCAAACTGGGTACCTTCGGCATAGTAACCGGGGATGAAGTCCGCCTTCTGCTCGTCGGTCAGGCCGAGTATTTCGGTGGTGCCGTCCGCGCGGGCAACCTCGATCTGGCTGTTGATAAGACCGTCAAGCGTGGCAACAGCGCCGGCCAGATTGTAAAGCGCAACATGGTCGGGATAGCAATAGGCTATGTTGGGCTGGTTGCCAACGGTGATCTCGGTGCTTATCTGGTCGCGCACGTCGTCATAGCTGCCGATTTTTTCGCTGGTGATGTGGATATTGGGATAGAGCTTGTTGAACTCATCGATGTAAAGGTTCAGCACATCACTCAGGTTGGTGCCCATGGTGTGATAGAAGGTCAGATTGACTTCGCTTCCGTCGTAACCGGCTTCGGGGACGGTGAAGTTGCCTTCGCTCACAGGCTCGGCCGTCTGCTGATCGTTGCCGGCAGGGGTACCGGCGTTGTCGGTAGTGGTGGGTTCGGCGGTCTGCTGATCGCCGGTGTTGGCGGGGGTGCTGTTGGTGCAGGCAGCCAGCATCAGCGCGCTGAATACCATAAGTACCGCCAACATGGTTGCCAGGATACGTTTTGTCATTTTTTGTTTTCCTTGCCTTTCTTTATGCTTAGCATAAATTTATTTAGCCTTTTATGCCGCTTCGGCTTACGCCCTTCATAATATATTTCCTGAGAAATATGAACACCAGGAACAGCGGCGCGGACACCAGTGCTACCGCCGCCATCTGCACGGGGTAGTTAACGTCCCCCGTGGTATCGGTGAATGCATTCCTAAGGCCGTTGGTTATGAGCCTGTGCGCATCGTCGTTGGCAACGAGGCGCGGCCATATATATGAATTCCAAGCGCCCATCATCTTCAAAATCGTTATGGATATGAGCGTAGGCAGCGACAACGGTATCATAACCTTGCAAAGGTATTTGAAATCGCTTGTGCCGTCCACCTTTGCGGCAAGGTAAAGCTCGTTGGGTATCTGCAAAAAGTTTTGCCTGAGCAGATAAATATAGAACACGCTTACCAAAAAGGGGACTATAAGCACCGTGTATGTGTTCATCCAGCCAAGGTTGGTAACGGTGCTGTAATTGGTTATTGTAAAAAGCTCACCCGGTATCATCATTGTTGCAAGCAGCGCGGAGAAAAGCAGGTTCTTTCCCCTGAACTCCAGCCTTGCAAACGCGAACGCGGACAGAATTGTTATAACAAGCGAAAGTATGGTGGATACTATGCCCACATAGGCCGTATTGAAAAACAGCCGGCCCAGGCTTGCGGCGGTGAAGGCCTCCGCATAGTTTGACCACAGCACCTTCTGCGGCCAGAACGTGGGCACGCTTTGGCGGTATTCCTCAAGGCTTTTGAGAGATGAATTTATCATCCAGTAAAACGGGAACAGCACCACCAGCGCCATGAATATAAGGAACGCATAGCAGAACGCCTTTGCAATTATGCCAACCGCCCTTGAGCGGGTGCGCTCGGCGGAAATATCCCGCTCATGCATTGTTTTTATCGTTTCTTTAGCCATATTTTACCTCAATAATGCACGC
>ERZ857882.2199-NODE-2199-length-20924-cov-6.189995_pt1 | contig 20924 bp, 18 predicted proteins | sample MGYA00519697_ERZ857882 | MGnify/ENA primary metagenome ERZ857882 (study PRJEB31778, sample SAMEA3449373) | human gut metagenome | biome: human gut; feature: human-associated habitat; material: faeces | place: United Kingdom | collected 2010/2012 ...
AAACCCAGTAAAATAGGGCAAAAATTTCCCTCGTCCCTATCTTGACACAAGCAGAGGGCTTCGTCACCGGCATGGCGGCCAAAATGTTCATCATCGCCGGCCCCGTCATCGTCTACGGCACAGTCGCCAGCGTTCTTTACGGCGTGATCCTCGTGATTTTCGGCGGTTAGACTTCCCTTTGGGCGGAAAATCGGGTATAATCAGGTTGTAATTCGATTCCTCTCAAATTCTGGCGGGAGCGGGACGCTGCTCCGCCCGACGGGCTGCAGTGATTTTTGGGGAATTTACGGCGAATGCGAAGACTCTTGCCCATTTTAGCGTAGGGGCGGACGACTCTGTCCGCCCGCAAAATACTGCGTTTTCGCGGAAATCTGCGGCGAATTTGCGACATTTTCGGGCCGACAGAGTCGTCGGCCCCTACAGGGTGCGTTAAAATACGCAGTAGAAAACCACTCACGCTCATTACATAAAGGAGACACCTCATGTCCAACAGAACCATCTGCCTCATCAACGATTCCTTCCCGCCCGTAACAGACGGTGTTGCGAATGCGGTCGTCAATTATGGCCGCGCGATCACCGAGAGCGGGAGCAGGGCCGTCGTCGCAACGCCGGCCTATCCCGGTGCGGATGACAGCGGCTTCTCATTCCCGGTCGTGCGCTATCCCAGCATCGACATGACGAAGCTCGTCGGCTATCACGCGGGCTTCCCGTTCTCGGAGAAGACCATGCAGACGCTTATGGAATACCCGTTCGATCTTATCCACTGCCACTGCCCGATCACCTCCGCCGTCCTCGCGCGCGAGCTGCGCGCCCGCATCCACGTCCCGGCGGTCTTTACGTACCACACCAAGTTTGACATTGACATTGCCAACGCCATCCACGCAAAGCTTTTGCAGGAGGGCGCAAAAAAGCTGCTCGTCGACAACATCAGCGCCTTCGACGAGGTCTGGACGGTCAGCCATGGGGCAGGGGAGAACCTGCGCTCGCTCGGCTATCAGGGCGACTGGCGCGTGATGCCGAACGGTGTCGACTTCGCACGCGGCCGCGTACCGGAGGAGGACGTGCGCGCGGTCTGCCGGGACTTTGATCTGCCGGAGGGCGTGCCGGTTTTCCTGTTCGTGGGCCGCATGATGTGGTACAAGGGCCTGCGCATCACGCTGGACGCGCTCAAAAAGCTCAAGGACGCGGGGCACCCGTTCCGCATGGTCTTCGTCGGCAGCGGCGGGGATAAGGACGAGGTTGTCGCCTACGCAAACGAGCTTGGGCTTTCGGACTGCGTGTTCTTTACCTCGCCCCAATATGACCGCAGCGTCATCCGCGCGTGGTACTGCAGGGGCGATCTGTTCCTGTTCCCGTCGACGTTCGATACGAACGGCCTTGTCGTGCGCGAAGCGGCGGCCTGTGAGCTGGCAAGCGTGCTGGTGCGCGGCAGCTGTGCCGCAGAGGATATCACGGACGGCAGAAACGGCTTCCTGATCGAGGAAAACGCAGACTCCATGGCAGCGCTGCTCGCAAAGCTCTGCCATGAACCGGAGGTCCTGAAGCGCGTGGGCAGGCAGGCGCAGGAGGAAATTTATATTTCCTGGGACGACGCTGTCCACCGCGCGCAGCAGCGCTATGAGATCGTGATCGAGCAGTACCGCTCCGGCGGCCATTCCGCCCGCCGCCGCTTCTCCGACGAGTATTACCAGTCGCTCGGCCTGTGCGTCGACGTGCTCAAACGCAGCCGCGAACACCTGCGCGAGCAATGGGACACTTTTGCGGAGCACTTTCAGTAACGATATGCAAAACGCCGGAGGGCGCTCCTTTGGAGGCCTCCGGCGTTTTTATGCCCTGATTCAGTTTTTCAGCTTCCACGCAAGGTCGTTCAGGAACAGCTCATGCTCCAAGCCCTCGACCGTGGTGTCCTTCGTGATGTGGACAAATTCGATTTCCATCATTCTCGCCCAGTCGCGCAGCTGCTCGGCAGTCACGTCGTAGGAAAGAACGGTGTGGTGTGCGCCGCCAGCGGTGATCCAGCACTCAACGCCCGTGGTGAGATCGGGCATCGCGCGCCACATAACGCGGGCGACCGGCAGGTTCGGCATGGGCATGATAGGCTTGACGGCCTCAATATCCTGCACGATGAGGCGCAGTCTGCCGCCCATGTCGATGAGGCTCGTGACAACGCCCTTGCCAGCCTTGCCTTCAAAGACGAGACGAGCGGGGTCTTTTTCGTTCATGCCGATGCCGAGGAAGTGCGTCTCGATGCGCGGACGGCCCGATGCAACGGACGGGCAGACCTCGAGCATATGCGCGCCGAGGGAATATTCCTGCCCCTTGACGAGGTGATAGGTGTAGTCCTCCATGAACGCGGATGCGCCGTTGCCGTTTTCGCCCATGGCCTTCAGAATGGCGGTCATGGCCGCGACCTTCCAGTCGCCCTCGCCGCCGTAACCGTAGCCCTGCGCCATGAGGTGCTGGGAGGCAAGGCCGGGCAGCTGCTCCATGCCGTAAAGGTCCTGGAACGTATTCGAGAACGCCTTGCAGCCCTCCGCGTCCATCATCTTCTTCATGGCAATTTCTTCACGTGCCTGATAGCGGATGGCATTGATATCGTCGGTCGCAAAGTCATACTTTTCGCGGTAAACGGCCATGAGTTCGTCAATTTCAGCCTCAGAAACGGCATTCATCTCCTTCACGAGATCGCCGACGGCCCAGGTGTTGACCTCCCAGCCGAGCTTCTTCTGTACCTCTACCTTATCGCCCTCGGTGACGGCGACGTTGCGCATATTGTCGCCGAAACGCATGACCTTCATGTCCTTCGAGACGGCCACGCCGATGGCCGCCTTCATCCAGCTGCCGATGCGCGCCTGCACGTCCTCATCCTGCCAGTACCCGGCGATGATCTTGCGCGGCTTGCGAAGTCTCGCGCCGATGAAGCCGTGCTCGCGGTCGCCGTGCGCTGCCTGATTGAGGTTCATGAAGTCCATGTCGATCTCTTCATTGGGAATTTCGCGGTTATACTGCGTGGCGAAATGCAGCCACGGCTTCTGGAGCAGATCCAGACCGTTGATCCACATCTTCGACGGGCTGAACGTGTGGCACCACGTGACGATACCGGCGCAGGAATCATCATAATTGGCCTCTTTCACGACCTGCGTGATCTCGGCGCTGGATTTAGCTGTGACCTTGTATTTGAGCGGATACGGCAGCACGGCGGACAGCTTCTGCGCCATTTCCTCCGCGCGATTGGCGACGGTGGTCAGAACGTCCTCGCCATAGAGCGTCTGCGAGCCGACGATGAACCAGAATTCATAGTGTTTCATAGTATCTCTCCTATCAAAATTACAGATTGCGGTGCTTATTCGTCCTTGTTTTTGCGCGAGAGCACCAGACTCTGGATCACAAGGAACAGACATATCATAGCAGAAACCGTGATATTTGTCCACCATGCCTCGTCAAGTCCCAGCGAGGAGACGATATTCTTGATCGTGCTCAGGGACAAAACACCAAAGAGCGTGCCGATGATATTGCCGACGCCGCCGGTCAGCATTGTGCCGCCGATGATGGAGGACGCGATGGCGTTCATTTCCGCGCCGCTTGCGTGCGACGGGGAGCCGGAGCCGACGTGCAGGAAATACACGAAGCCGCCGATGCCCGCGAGAATTCCGCAGATGAGGTGCGCGAGGAATTTTGTGCGCTTGACGTTGATGGCCAGCATATTGGCGCTGTAGCTGTTGCCGCCGACCGCATAGACGCTTCTGCCGAACTTCGTCCAGCGGAGCACCACGAACAGAACTGCCACGACCACGAGCGCTACAACAACGCCGATCTCCACATAGGCAGGAACATACGCGCCCAGCTTATTGACGGAGCCCATGCCGGGCACATAGATGCGCGTTTCTTTCAGCGCCTTGAACGCCGCGTTTTCGACGTTGAACTGCGTGGCGTTTACAATGGTCGTCATGCCCTTGGCAAAGAACATCCCCGCAAGCGTGACGATGAACGGCTGGATTTCAAGATGCGCGATCAGGAAGCCCTGCACGAGGCCGAACGCCGTGCCGATGCCGAGCGCCAGCAGGATGGCCGTCAGGACAGTCCCGCCCTGATAGTCAAGATTGACCGCGCAGCTCATGCAGACGAGCGCGGTGAGCGTCCCGACAGAAATGTCAATGCCGCCCGTGATCATGACGAGGCTCATGCCGCACGAAAGAATGAGCAGCGCCGCGTTTTCGTTGAGGATATTGAAGAACGTCTGCGGCTTTTTGAAGCCGGAGCCGAGAAACAGCACCGCGCACACGTACATGACGGCAAAGACGCAGATCGTGATGATCAGCAGCAGCTTTGCGTCCGTCAGACGGCCCTTGCGCGCGAGCGACGGCGCTTTTGTATTATTCCGCATGGGTGCCGGCCTCCTTCTTTTCTTCGGTTCTGTGCCGCTTTTTGAGCGCTTCCAGCTTTTCGCGGACAGTCGGCGCACTCAGCACGACGAGGATGATGACCACGACCGCCTTGTAGGCCGGCAGTGCGCTGGAAACGACATTGAACTTGAACAACGTCGTGGTGAGGAACTGGATGACATACGCGCCGAGGACGGAGGCCCAGATGTTGAACTTGCCGCCCGAAAGCGCGTTGCCGCCGAGCGCAACAGCCAGGATCGCATCCATTTCAATGTCCTTGGCGACGACGGAATAGTTGATGGTGGAGAAACGGCTGACCTTGATAAAGCCCGCAACGGCCACGCACAGGCCGAGGATGACATAGGTCAGGAACTTCACAAACTGCGGATGGATGCCGTTGAGCCGCGCGGCGCTGGCGTTGATGCCGACCGCCTGCGAGTAAAGCCCGATATTCGTGAACCGCAGCAGCGCCCATGCGAGAACCATGCAGATCACGGCGATGAAGATCGGCGTCGGGACTGCCACGCCCGGCAGGAAATTGCCGTAATAGGCAAAGGCGGGGTCGGAGATCATGGGAAGCTCGTTGTTGTTGATCCAGGCGGCGATGGAACGGCCCGCTGTGTAGAGAATGAGCGTAGCGACCATCGGCTGAATTTTAAAGACCGCGACGAGCGTGCCGTTGAACGCGCCGAAGATCATCGAGACGACACAGCAGGCCAGAAACGCCACGATGATCGGCGCCTGCAGCGTATCCGGACGGGAATTTGTGCCGCACAGCACGCGCAGCACGACGCTGCCCGCAATGGCGATGGCGGAGCCGACGGAGATATCCTGTCCGCCGGAGGCCGCCGTTACGAGCGTCATGCCAATGGCAAGAATGACCAGCTCGGAAGCGTTGTCAAGAATTGTGATCAGGTTGCCCGTCAGGACCAGATCGCCGAGGCTGTTTTCCTTCAGCGTAATGGCAAAGAACGACGGGTCAGCGATCAGGTTGAATACGATCAGCAGAAGAAGCGCGGCCAGCGGGATAAAGATCTGCCTGCGCACCAGCCGGGCAAGGAAATTGCCCTGTGATTTTTCAGTCGTTCCGGTCATGCCTGTTCACCTCCGGCAATGGTTTTCATGATGCTGCTCTGGTTGAGGTCGCTGCCGCGAAGCTCGCCGACGACCTGCCGGTCGCGCATGACGATGAGGCGGGAGCAGACGCGGAGCATTTCGTCGATCTCGGACGAAATGAATGTCACGCTCTTGCCCTCTGCGGCAAGCTGCAGTACGAGCTTCTGGATCTCGACCTTTGTGCCGACGTCGATGCCGCGCGTCGGCTCGTCGAGGATCATATAGACGGGGTTCGCCAGCAGCCAGCGCGCCAGAATGACCTTCTGCTGGTTGCCGCCGGAGAGCGCCTTAATGGGCGTGTCGGTCGAGGCTGTCTTGATGCTCAGGAGTTTGATATACTCCTCGGCGTATTTTTCCGCCGTTGCCCTGGAAATGGGATGGAAGAAGCCGTCGAGCACCTGACGCGCGAGAATGATGTTGTCGCGCACGGAAAGGTCGCCGATGATGCCGTCACGCTTGCGGTCTTCCGGCAGATAGCTGATGCCGTGCTTCATGGCGCGCAGCGGCGAGGTGATCTTCACCTGCCTGCCGTCCATCTTCACCGTGCCGCCGGAGACATGGTCCGCGCCGAAGATCGCACGCACGGATTCGCTGCGGCCCGAGCCGAGCAGGCCCGTAAAGCCGTTGACCTCGCCCTTGCGGATGGAGAAGTCGAACGGGCGCACGCCTGCCGCGCTGGAAAGCCCGGCTGCCTCGTAGACGACCTGCGCGTCCTCAAGTGCGTCCGCCGCTCCCTCGCTCTTGATCTCGGACAGATCGTCCAGCTCCTTGCCGAGCATCTTGGACACAAGCTGCACGCGCGGCAGGTCGGCAATTTTGTATTCGCCGACGAGCTTGCCGTCGCGCAGGACGGTGATGCGGTCGCAGACGGCGTAGACCTGCTCGAGAAAATGCGTAACAAAAATAATGCCGACGCCGCGTGATTTGAGATCCAGCATGAGCTTGAAGAGCTTTTCGACCTCCTGCTCGTCAAGAGACGACGTCGGCTCGTCGAGAATGAGCACCTTGCACTCCATATCGACCGCGCGGGCGATGGCGACCATCTGCTGCACGGCGATGGAGCAGCTGGACAGCTGCTGCGTGGGCGCGGCGGGAATGCCGAGCGATTCCAGGATCTTTTTCGCGCCCGCGTTCATCTTGCGCCAGTTCGTAAACGCGCCCCTTGTGCGTCCAATGTATAAATTCTCCGCCACGGTCAGATTCGGGCAGAGGGTGATTTCCTGATAAACCGTACTGATGCCCGCCTTGAGCGCATCCTGCGTCGTGCGGATCTGTACGGGCGTTCCTTCCATGGAAATGGTGCCCTCATCCTTGGGATACACGCCCGTGAGCACCTTGATGAGCGTGGATTTGCCCGCGCCGTTCTCTCCCATCAGCGCGTGAATTTCGCCCTTGCGGAGCGTAAAATCCACGCCGTCGAGCGCGCGGACGCCGGGGAAGAATTTGCAGATCCCCCGTAATTCCAGTAAAGCTGTTTCCTGCATCGTGTTCGCCTCCATAATGGCACGCTGCGTGCGGCGCGGATACACGGAATGCTCCATATACGCCGTGCCGCACGCAGCTCTTTCAGTCTTTATGCGAAGTTCAGTGTTTGATCAAATGCCGTAGTTGTCAACGTCTTCCTGCGTGATGGTGGAAGCGTCGAAGCCCTTCTCGTCCATGATGATGGTCTTTTCAGCCGGAGTCTTGCCGTTTTCCAGATCCTTGATGATGGCGTCGATGTAGGAAGCCTGGAAGGGGTTGCACTGGCCGTCGTAGTTCCAGTTGCCTGCGAGCAGTTCTTCGAGCGCCCACTTGTTGCAGTCGAAGCCCATGACGATGACGTCCTTGCCCACGCCGTGGGAGATGTTCGCCTTGTCCAGAGCCGCGACAGCGCCCTTGGCCATGTCGTCGTTCTCAGCGTAGATGACGTTGAATTCCTTGCCGGAGTCGATGACGGACTGCACGATCTGCTGAGCAGTTTCGGCGTTCCACTCGGCGGTCTGCTGGGTCACCATGTTCCAGTTGTCATTGGCAGCGACCTGCGCGTCCAGAGCGCCGGTACGGCCGATCTGAGCAGCGGAGCCCATAACGCCCTGAATGTGGATGATGTTGTAGGAGTCAAGACCCTGAGAAGCCAGCCAGTCAACAGCGGTCTGGCCTTCCTTGGCCATGTCGGAGACGATGGAAGCGACATACAGGCTCTCGTCAGCGTCGATGGTGCGGTCGAAGAGGATGACCTGGATACCGGCAGCCTGTGCGTCCTGCAGGACGGAATCCCAGCCGGAGGTGCCGGCAGCGGAGATCAGCAGATAGTCGACCTCGTCCTGAATGAACTTCTGGGCGGCAGCGATCTGCTCGTCGTTCTTGAGGCTGTAGGCGAAGGAAGCGTCATAGCCGTTTTCCTCGGTGAACATCGCCTTGAGGTCCTTGTCGTTGGCGGTGCGGTAGCCGGACTCGTTGGGGTCGTTGTTGATGATGCCGACCTTGATGAGCTTGCCATCGGAAGCGGCAGGTGCGTCGGAAGCGGTGTCTGCGGAGGTATCGGCCGGAGTCGTGTCGGCGGGCTTCTGCGCACAGGCGCAGAACGCGGCAATCATGGTGATTGCCAGAAGCAGAGCAAGAATCTTTTTCATGATTTGTTTCCTCACTTTCAAATTGTGTTGGTTTTTCACAGGTCTTACAGGTGTTCGCCTGTTATGGCTTTATTTAAGCGTGTGGAGAGACAAAAATCAATCTGACGAACAGGTTCTGCGGCAAATTCGTCGCAGCGCGCAGACAGCTCTTGCCGCCCGGCTTCCGAAAACGGACAGCTTCGGGAAAATCACGCCGCGTTTGCGGCTCTGATTTTGTTTTCTTCCGATTTTCGCGTCAATTATGTTTGATTTTTTCTGCTTCTGCTTTTACGGGGCAAAGAAACGCACGCCGTACAGCATCGACAAAACGCCGGATGCGGCGTGCGTCCTGTTTGATTTTCTCCTGAAAGTGTTGAGAATTTTCTGAAAAAATTTTGAATCATTTCTGTGCTGTCCGCTGAAGGGCGGAATTTCTTTCGGCTGTCTGACAAATCTCCGAAAGAAAACGAACAAATCCGGCAATGCGGTTTGCGGGCGGCTGTGGTACAATGGGGAGGAACGAAGAGCCCGGCAGACTGCACCGTTTTTACGAAACTCTTCGGCGAATTTGTAATTTCCCAATGGGTGGGCCGACAGAGTCGTCGGCCCCTACACCAAGTATATAAGTGCTTGCATTTTTGCCGCAGGCTTCTGAAATACGAGACAGGAGGCGGGTGCGTATGGCGCCGAAATATGAGCAGCTGGTGCAAACGCTCCGGCAGACGCTGCCGCAGTGGTACGCGGACGGGCAGCGGAGACTGCCGTGCGAGCAGGAGCTTGCCGCGCGGTTTTCCGTCAGCCGCCAGACGCTGCGGCAGGCGCTGGCCGTGCTGGAGCAGGACGGACTGATCGAAAAGCGGCGCGGCAGCGGCAGCTTTCTCTGCCCGGCGGCAGCCAGTCAGGACCGGCGCATCGCCGTGATCGCGACCTCGCTCAGCGACTACATTTTCCCGTCTCTGCTCAAGGACATTCAGGCGTGTCTTTCCGCGCAGGGCTTTTCTGTTGTCATCCACGCCACGGAAAACTCCATCCATCGCGAGCGCGAGATTTTGCAGCAGCTGCTGCTCGATCCTCCGGCGGGCATTCTGGTCGAGAGCTGCAAGACGGCGCTGCCGAATCCGAACGCCGAGCTCTATCAGGCGCTCCGGCAGCGCGGACTGCCCATGACTTTCCTGCACGGAAGCTGCCGGGAGCTGTCCGACGCGTTCTGCGTCGGCGACGACAATTACGGCGGCGGATATCTGCTGGCCGGACATCTCATCCGGAACGGGCATCAAAAAATCGCCGGAATTTTCAAATCCGACGATGTGCAGGGGCCGGAGCGGTACCACGGCGTAGTCTGCGCGATGCGCGACGCGGGGCTTTTCCCGCTCGATGAAAATTTCCTCTGGTTCTCCAGCTTCCAGCGCTATCAGCTCGTCGAGCTGCAGGACGAAAGCGTGCTGCAAAATTTTCTGCGGCAGCAGCTGGGCGGCTGCACCGCCGTCGTCTGCTACAACGACGAGATCGCTTTCCACCTCATCCGGACGCTTCTGCGCGCGGGAAAGCGCGTGCCGGAGGATGTCGCCGTCGTCAGCTTTGACAACAGCTATTACAGCACCTTCGGCCCCGTCAGCATCACCTCCGCCGGACACGAGCCGCACGCCATGGGCCACGCGGCAGCCGAAAATCTTCTCAGCCAGATCCGCCGCCAGCCCTGCCGGAGCGTCCGCCTGCCGTGGACGCTGTACGCCCGGCAGAGCGGATAACAGAATAGAAAACCAGCGTGCATCCGGGCTTCGGACGCACGCTGGCTTTTTAATATACACGGCTTTCCAGCAGTTCGTCTGTGATGCGGTCAGCTGTGAAGAGCTGTTCCGGGACGTAGGACTGCTTTTCCGGCGTTTCGCCGCGTTCGAGCTGCTCAATGAGCGCGCGCACGCGCGGGCCGTGGAGGGGATTGCACTCGGCGCAGAGGTCGATTTTTCCGTCTTTACAGTAGGAAAGCGCACGCCGCACCGCGTCGAAGGAAATGAGCGTCACACCGCCGGTTCCATAGGCAATGCCCAGCTCGTCCAGCGCCTGCATGACGCCGAAGCACATATTGTCGTTTTCGCAGTAGACCACATCCGGCGCAGGATTGCTTTGCAGATAGGCGAGGGTCTCCTCATATGCCTTTGCCTGCGTGAAATCGCCGTTCAGCTGCGCGGTGATCACCCAGCCCTCGTGACTGGCCGCACCTGCCTCCAGAGCGGCAGAGCGCTGGAGCTGCGCCGTGGAGCCGGGCGTGCCCTGCAAATGCAGGATCTGTACCTCCGCGTCTTCGCTTTCGCGGGCCTCCAGCGTCTCCGCCAGCCATGAAACGGCCTCGTCGGCGGTCCTTCTGAAGTCTGAACCGACCCAGCTCGTGTAGAGCGAGTCGTCGTCCGTCTCGATCTGCCGGTCGACGATGATGACCGGGATGCCCGCCGTGCGCGCTTCCTCCAGCACGCTTTCCCAGCCCGTCTCCGTGACCGGCGCGAGGACAATGTAATCCACGTCCTGCTGGATGAAGGTGCGGATGGCCTTGAACTGGTTCTCCTGCTTCTGCCGGGCGTTGTCAAACAGCAGCTCAAAGCCGTTTTCCTCGCTCAGGCTCTCGCGCATGGATTCGGTGTTGGCCACGCGCCAGTCCGATTCCGCGCCGACCTGTGAAAAGCCGACGGTGATGCGCGTCGTTTCTGCCTCCGGCGGCTGCCGGACATAGGGCATACAGCCGCTCAGAAGCAGCATGAAGCTGAGAAACAGAAGCGTCAATCGCCTCATGCCTCCGCCTCCTTTCTGATGGGAAAGCGCAGCGTGACCGCCGTTCCGGCGTTCGGCTCACTTTCCAGTTCTATGGAGCACTGCGCGCCGTACAGCAGCCGCAGCCGCTGGTAGACTGTCCGCAGGCCGAAGCCGATCTGCTCTTCCGCGTCCAGACTCTGCCGAAGCTGCTGTAAGCGTTCGGGCGTCATGCCTGCGCCGTCGTCGCGCACGCAGATCCGGACGTTCCCGTCCTCCTGCGCGGCGTCGACAAGGATATGGCCCAGACCGCGGCGCAGCTTGATGCCGTGGTAGAGCGCGTTTTCCACCAGCGGCTGCAGCGTCAGCTTCGGCAGGACGCAGCCGCGCAGCTCCGGCTGGACGTGAATTTCATAGCAAAGAATATCCCGGTAGCGCACCTGCTGGATCTCCAGATAGCTGCGCACATGAATTTCCTCTTCTCCCAGCGTGATGATGTCGCGGCCCTTGCTCAGAGAGCTGCGGAAGAAATTGGACAGGCTCGTGACCATCTCGACGGCCTGTTCGTTCTTGCCCGTCTCCACGAGCCAGATGATCGTGTCGAGCGTATTATAAAGAAAATGCGGGTTGATCTGGCTTTGCAGCAGCGCCAGCTCCATCGCGCGGAGCTTGGCCTGCTCCTGCCGGTTGAGCTCCATCTGCTGCTGCAAATGCTGCGCCATCTGCTCGATGCTGCTGCTGAGCGCCTGCAGCGTCTCGTCCTCGGCGACGACCGGCTCCCGCGCGGCAAGATCGCCCCGGCCGATGGACTGCGCGCGTTCACGCAGAGCGTAGATCGGCTGCGTGATGCTGCGGCTGATGGCGGCGGAGCGGCGCATGAGCACGCCCACGAGCACCAACGCACCGGCGGCGACCAGCCCCAGCTCCAGCCAGAGCCGGGCAGTCAGCGCCGCCTGCAAAGAATCCAGGTAGCCCGCCTCATGATAAAGGTACGTATAAAAATACTGCTGGATCAGCTCTGTGAGAATATAGATATTGGATTCCAGCAGCTCCATTCTGGCCTCATAGCCGTCTGTTTCGGTGATCTGCACGATGCGCTCATGCAGGTTTTCGCACAGATCGATCGCGCTCGTGATGGCCTTGCGGCTCTGCCGGTCCTGCGTGCCGGACAGAAGCTCCTGCGCGAGCGCCTTTGCCTCGTCGACCTCCTGCAGCGGCAGCGTTTCGCCGTAGCTGCTGTCGATGACGTAGTAGTACATTTTGAGGTCGACCTCCTCCTTGAAGTTCTGGTTGAACTGGGAGGCGCGGACGATATTGGCTGTGACGAGGGAATACTGCTGATTGTGCAGCAGCAGGATCGCCAGCGTCGCCACCAGGATCACGCAGACGAGCAGCAGCATACTCCACAGCAGCCGCCGCAGCGTTCCGTCCAGCGACGGATGCGGTTCACTTCGCTTCATGCCCGTCTCCGTTTCCCGCGCGGTAGCTGCTCGGCGTGCAGCCCTGCGTCTTTTTGAACAGGAAGCTGAAGTAGCGCGGGTCGCGGTAGCCGACCTCATACGCAACCTCGCTCGACCGCTTGCCGGAATAGCGCAGCAGCTCCTTCGCGCGCTCCATCCGCTTTTCCGTCAGGTATTCGACGAACGTCTGCCCCATCTCCTGGCTGAATACGCCGGAAAAATAGTTGGGGCTGATATTGGCGGCCTTCGCCACCGTGTTGAGCGAGAGCGTTTCATCGGTATAGTTCTGGTCGATATAGCGCAGCGCCCGCTTGAGCATGGATTTATACTGATTACCGGATTCCTCTTCCCGCAGCTCAATGGCGCGGCGCAGAAGCGCGGCGCAGCTTTTTTCCAGCGTCTCGCGTCCGCCGTCCGCCGGCAGCTCCTGCCCGGAGGTAAGCGGGCGCAGGAATTCCTCCTGCGAATAGCCGAAGCTCTTGGCCGCGCGGATGGCGCTGAAGCGCAGCTCCAGCAGCACATACTGCCGGAAGAGCATCGAATCCAGTGCGTTTCCGAAGGACGCAAGATATTCCGATACAAAATCCGGGATCTCCTCGCGCATACCGGTCTGCAGGAAATTGCGGATAATGGCGGGGTCGGCCTTGCTGGCGTCGACCTCGTCGAGCGCCGGGAGCGTCCCGCGCTGCGGCTTTTGCAGCACATCCGCCGTCAGCACGTGCCGTTCCGGCAGAAGATGCCGGTAGGAAAGGATCGTGTGCGCGCTTGCATAGCAGCCGGGCAGCTCGCTCAGGCGGGCGACCGGTTCGCTGACCGCCGCGTACCACGCAAGCGCTTCATCCCCGCCGCAGCGACGCTCGATGTTTTCCAGACACCGGCGCACAGCCTCATCCAGCCCGGCGGCGCTGCCCTTTACGATGACGCAGTAGGTCATGAGGTTGCAGCGGAACAGCAGATACTCGCCATAGCGCAGCAGATACGCCATCAGCTCCTCCAGCCGTTCGGCCAGCGTCTGGGAATACTCCGCCGTGCCCCTGCTTTGCAGCGTGAGCAAAATGACGGTATAGCCCTCGGCGTCAATGTCGATCTGGAGCTTTTTTGCCTGCTCGTAAATTTCCGACACGCGCAGGGTGCCGGAGGTGATCTGTTCAAAGAACTTGCGGCGGGCAAACTGCTCATATTCCGGCCCTTCCTGCTGGAAGCGGCGCAGATAGTCCTTCTGTTCTCGCTCCTCGTCGATTTTCCGGCTGACATCCTCCAGCGTCTTCAGCAGCGACGCCTTTGTCACGGGCTTGAGCAGGTACTGCTCCACGCCGATCTCAATGGCCTCCTGCGCGAACTCAAAATCGTTGTGTCCGCTGATGAGGATGATCCTTGTCTCCGGCAGCTCGGCGCAGACGAGCTTGCTGAGCGCCAGCCCGTCCATAAACGGCATTTTGATATCCGTGATCAGAATGTCCGGGCGCAGCTTGCGGATCTGCGGCAGGGCAAGCTCCCCGTCGGGCGCATCGCCGCAGAATTCAAAGCCGTACCGCTCCCAATCGATGCAGTCGCGCAGACCTTCCCGCACGACACATTCATCCTCCACCAGAAAAACCTTCAGCAATGTGATCACCTCAACCCCATTGTACCATTCTTTCCCGGCGTTTGGAAGAAGCATTTCATTTTTTCGCCTGCACCCTACGAATTGGACAGATACGAATCATCCGTGATCGGGATGAAATTGTCGATTGGGGTCAGGGTATCCAGATACTCACGAATTTCGCTGTAGGTGTAATTTTCCGAAGACATGAGCTCCTCCGACCATTCCAGCTGATGACCTGTCATGGTATAAAATTCGACGTATTCGAACCGCATGAACCCCTGGCCCCCGTCGTGTACCACGAGGCCGTTTCCGTCATACGCATACAGGCCGTTGCTGTAGTTCCAGTAGAACTTTTCGCTCGGAATGACCTGCTCACCGTCAAAGGAATAGATGTAGTAGTGCGAGATGCCTTCGTGTACAATGAGTTCCGGAGTCCCGTCCTTGTCAATGTCATGCAGTGTATACTTTGTCGTGATACCGGAAGTCTCTGCCGGATACGTCAGCAGCACCGCTCTGTACTGCTCCGCAAACGACTGGCCCGCCGGGGCCGTGTCTGCTGCGGAGCTGACCGCATATGTATGCAGATCCACGCAGAAGATCATGGGGTCGTCATAATTGGGCGTGCCGCCGTACAGATAGACCAGCGCCTGCTCTCCCCGAAGCTCAATTTCGCTGGCCCAGTAATAATTCGGGTCAAACTGCTCGATCCTCGCCAGCGTTTCGCCCGTATAGGACACCGCGAAAAAGTCCGGGCCGTATTGTCCGCACAGATAGAGCGCGGAATCGCCGAACGCGAAGCCCGTCGCTCGTCCCGCATAGTCGCTGTTTTCCCACAGGCGCGTTCCGGTCTGCACATCCAGACACACGACCGTCGTATTCTCGACATAATAATAGCGGTCGTCCCGCTGTCCAAGCTCGACGACGGATATCATTTCAGTCACCCCGAACCTTGGCGTTTCGAAGCTCCATACCGTGTTTTCCGCGGCGTCATAGCCGGTAATGACGGCGTATTCGTCCACGCCCGACGGCACACGCGTCAGCTCAATTCTTTCAACCGCTGACTGCTCCGGCTCCGCAGCCGCCGCCGGTTCCGGCGTTTTTTCCGGCTCCGGTTCCGAATCGTCTGCGGTGCTGCCGCTTTCGGCCTCGTCATGCTTGGCCTCGTCGAGCTTGTCCCTGACCTGCCGGAGCGCGCTTTCCAGCGCGGCTGCCCCGCTGTCATCTCCGCCGTCTGCTTTTCCGCACGCCGCAAGGCTGAGCAGAACGAGCATACAGACGGCCAAAATCATCCATCTTTTTCGGTTCATTGAAACTGCCTCCCATATTCACAAAATAATTCTGATCGTATTCTCCGCCGCTTACCGCAGGCGGTACCGATAGAGCAGTCTGGTGCTGACCAGCTTCACATCGTCGGAGGAAACTTGCGACTCACTCCAGTATGGTGTTCCATATCTGTAAAACGAATATGTATATAGTTTCTGACGGCTTGCTATCCGGTACTGCTCTTTCGGCTGCTCATAATATTTGGATGCTGTCGATATGTATGCAAAACCGAGTCCCTCGTCTGTATAAACATAATTTACGCCCGTTCCATGCCAGTCTCCGGATTCACTGTAGCTCTTTTCCGACCATACAACATAATAATCGCTGGCATAGGTTTTACCACCGCACCCTCCGGCCCATTTATAGCACGTGCCGTATCCATGCATATGCGCGCCGCAGCTATTACACAGGAAATAGTAATAGCGGTAAACCGTTCGCCGTTCTATCTTTTGGCCCTCTTCGACAACCACGCCATTTCCTAAATCTGTCCATTCTCCGAATGGGCCGTAATCACCCCACGTATAGCTGCTGTCATATAGAGTCCAGCCGTCCAGTGTACTTTGGCTGCTTGTTGTATACTCCTTCTTCTGATACTGATAGCCGTTGGCCTCGCAGATGAACCGGACGGTATCTGGCAGCAAGATATGCCCATTTGCTTTCTCCGCTTTGTATTTCTACCACTCTTCGTATTCCTTATTTGTGATTTGCTTCATGGTGGTTACCTCTCTATGCTGGAATGATAACTTGAGGTTTCTCATACTTGACATATATACCAAATATCGTCACCTGTGAATCCGCACTTTCTATATAGTTCCAGCGGTTTGGACGTGTTGTCGAGGTTCCCTGAAACCGTTACAAAACTCGCTCCGATGCTTTTGAGTCTATTGAGTAATACATCCACAATCTTTTTCCCAAGGCCTCTGCCTCTGTACTCTGGAAGCACCTGAACCCATTCAATGATACCCTCCTGACAAACCTCATCAAACTCAGCTATCCCCGAAGCGGCCATTTTTCCATTGTCGGCATTTATATATACACATAATTCTTCACGGAAGGTTTTGTGCTGCTTCCACTGCAGAATGTCTTGTTCACTCACGACGATATTCTCATGATTGTAAGACTCATTTATCATCTCACACAGTTGTGTTGCCTGATAATCAATCGACAAGGTGTCATAATCATAATCTATCGGAGGCAGATCATTCAAATCATGCTTTATCCTGAAAAATCTTTGAAAATTGCCATACTGTCCATTCCAATTACTACAATGAATGATTCTCATGGAATCGGGAATGGCCAGTGTTTTGGCCTTCCAATATGGAACCGAAAGTGTTCCACATGGATTCTGAAGGTACTCTTTTACATCCATTAAATTACTCCTGATCTGTACAAATTCCTGTTTTCCCGCCGTCTATTATACCGACGAAGCATGAACATTCCTACCAATAAAAACAGCCGGGACACCCGACTTCCACAACTTACCCCTCAAACACCAACTTACCCCTCAAGCGGCAAAATCGGCGGAGGAAAATTTAAATTGTATCAATCTTGGTGTCTTTATATCGATATATATCATCTTGACCTTGCCGAGATAGCTTTCCTGCAAAAGCTTGGGGACTTCCAGATTGTCGCCCTCGATATACAGGTTTTCGGTATTGTCCCAGTCCTTGCTTTCCTCCACGCAGGGGCGCAGCGTCTTGCGGATTGGCCTGTTCGCCTCCGCAATAGCCGCTTTCTTGCCCACCCATGTGAATTCGTAGCATTCGTCCCCGTCAACCACGTCCGGCGAAAGCATCTGCTTAAGCAGCTCAAAGTTGACCGCCCGCTTGATTTTCCCGCTTTCGTCCGTCGCCTCCGTTACGCAGTTGGGGAACAGCGCGGCAATGCGGTCTATGTTCTGCTCGGTGAGGTTTGGGGTTTCCTGTTTCATTTTATCCATCGTGATGATTCTCCTTTTATGCGTTAAGGTTTTCAGCAATCAGCTTAATCATTCCGTATACGGATGTGGCGAATCTTACTAATTTAGCGAGCGTTTCACCATCTTTTACGGTTTGAGATATTTTGTTCATTATCTTTCTATACGCAGATTCTGCTTCTTTAGCATCCTTTGCTTTAGCAATCGTAAGAATATCTGCTACCATTGCTATCAGTTCATCCTGTTGCTCGTTGCTCTTGCTAATCATGTCAACAAGAGTGTAAAGATTTGCTGTGTTCTGCTCAATCGCGTTCAGACTACGGATGGTTTCTTGTCGATACGCTTCCTCAGCAGCTTCTTTTCTTTCCCGTTCTTCAGCGATTCCGTCCCAAATCGCTTCCATCTCCCGGTTACTCTTTTCGATCTGCTTACTTATGTTGCTAAAGCCATACTGCGGCATAGAAAAGTGTTGAGGATTTATGTTCTTGAGTTTTTCCAATGCTTTACCCAAATCGCTATCTGGAGATATGGGAGAAAAGCCTTCCGGAAACTTTATATCGCTCATTTCAATGCCTCCAATTCTTTCTTCAACTTCCTTAACTCGTTATTCAGCGCCACCTGTTTGTTAAACTGCTTTTCCTTCGCAATCTTGCTCTCCAAACCGGCTATCTCCTTTACAAGCTGCTGTCGCTTCAAATTGCGTTCCACGGCATCTTTAAGGCTTTCGGTTGTTCCCTCAATATCTGCCGTTTTGAAGCCGAGGCGTTCTCCGGCAATCTGTCGCACACAGCCGTCATATACTGCGTCCATCGACAAGCCCGTAATTTTGAGCGTTAGGTCTGCTTCCGGCATCCAGTCGGTGTGATAATAGCGGCTGACCTTGAAGGCGTTGCTGCCGGACGCAGCAGCCTCCTTGTAGCCGATCCACGCTTGCAGCCTACCTTTATATTCTAACACAAAAATGATGTAATAGGGGATTTGTTTATCAATTTGCTGCAATACCCGTGTATCAAGGCTGCTTTGATTAAGCTTCGTTTCAATAAGTTGATGCTCATTAAGCGGCGTATGCCTTGCTCACGCCCTTGTTTATTGACGTTCTTCGAGGTATCGACATACTTATCGAGCTTGCTCGGGAACACATAATCCGTCGGCGTGTAAATGTGCAGATTGAGCTGCATCAGAACGCACGCTATATTCTTTTTCAAGGAGAAATATCGTTTAGAGTACCGAATTGTTGAGGCTTTCAGCTTATTTCAACTTCGCCATCACAATGCACTTCCCGGGCGCATGACCGCTGTACTGAAATGGGTAACAGGTCATATGCAGCGCAGCAGCTTACGCTTCAGGCGGGCAAAACATATACGCTATCCGCATACTTCAAGGGAAGCGACGGCGCTCGCCTTGCCGTATCATACGGCACGACAACCATAGAGAGCTTAGGCGTAATGGGCGCATCTTCTTCATGGCAGCGCGAAAGCCTTACTTTCACCGTTCCAACAGATGCCGGCTCTTCGGTAAATGTACAGCTCAAGCTTCCCGGCGACGTTTCCGGCAGCGTATATGCCGATTGCGTAATGCTTGAACAGGCGGACGCAATGAATAGGTATAACCTGCTTGAAAATTCGGACTTTAACTCTAACACAATATGGAGCCGCGGGAGCGGACTTGATTCAAATGACGCGATAGTAAGCGTATCCGGTTCACTTCATCCGGATTCTCTGAGCAGCGCGGTATACAAAATAACCGGAAGCACCACCGCAGACAAGGTGGTATCCCAAACGCTGCCCATATCAGGTTCAACGGGCGACTGCTATACCTTCGGCGGATGGGCGCAGATGAATACCGTACCCGCATTCACGAAGAATGCAGGCACAAGCAGCGAAGTCAACTACGGCCAACGCAAACTGAGGCTGGGCTTTGTAGGGGCAAGCGAAACAAAGTATTACGAGGTAAGCTTTAACCCGGACAACAGCGAATGGCAGTATATCTGCGGTGCGGCAGTAGCGCCGTTTAACTACACAGCCATAGTGTTCAGCTTTGAATATAACTACAACTGCAACGACGCTTACTTTGACGGCATGCAGGTATTTAAGGAAGAGTTCTGCCAAAGCTACACATATGATGACGACGGCAATGTTGTAAGCGTAAAGGGACTTGCCGAAAAGAACAGCTCTTTCGAATACAACGGTTCCAATGACCTGATAAAGGCTACCGACGCCAAGGGCAACAAGTTTAATTATACCTACGATTCCAAGCACAACCTTCTGTCCGCCGTAAGCGAATCCGGCATGAAGTATACCTTCACTTACGACAGCAAGGGTAATGCCCTCACCTCGCGTACGGGCAGCGATTCGGAATACATACAAACATCCGCAACCTACACAAGCGTAGGCAGCTTTGTATCCTCTGTGACCGACGCACGAGGCAAATCGGTAAGCTACGGCTACAATACCGATAAGGGCCTACGCACAAGCGTGACCGACGCCAACGGCAACGTGGCTGCATACAGCTACGACTCCATGAACAGGCTTTCCGGCCTTACGCAGGGTAACGCGCAGGTCGGCTACACATATGATGACGATGAGCTGATAGGCATATCCCACAACGGCTTCAGCTACGGCATGACATATGACCTGTTTGGGCACACGCTGGCGACCAAGGTGAACTCCGATGTGCTTTCGCAGAACACATACGACAACAGCCGCGGCCTGCTGACGAGCGCGCAATACGGGAACGGGTTGAACATACACTACGAATATGATGTACTTGACAGAATAACCGAAGTGCGCTTTGGTTCCACCAAGATGTACAGCTACTCATATGACGGCAACGGCAACCTGCAGCGGATGGTAGACAACCTCAGGGACATAACCACATCGTACTACTACGACCTGAGCGGCAGGCTGATACGTTCCGCATCAAGCGACGGCAGCGAGTATCTGTATGAATACGACCTGAACGACAACCTGACCAAGCTGCACCAGTCTGCGGGCGGCAGCAGCTGGGTAACGGAATACACTTACGACAAGGACAATCGTCCCGTTACCGTAAAGGTCAACGGCAAGACCATAACCGACAGCTACAATGCTACCGGCACGCGGTCATCGCGCGTATATGGCTTCGCAACGCCTTACACGGTATCCTTCGGCTATCTTGCCGGGGCCAATGGGTCAAAGACCACCATGCTGCAAAGCTACAGGAACGGCAGCGACGCGGCATATACCTATACCTACGACAACAACGGCAACGTGACCGCCATATCCCAGGGCGCTAAGAGCGCAGCCTACACATATGATGCGCTTAATCAGCTTACACGGGTAAACGACGGCTTCACGAACAAGACCACAACCTACACCTACGACAATGCAGGCAACATTCTTGAGCGCAAAGAATACGCCTACACCACGGGTACTCTCGGCACGCCCACAGCCACATTCGCCTATGAATACGACAGCGAGTGGAAGGACAAGCTGGTAAGCTACAACGGGGAAACCATATCCTACGACGAGATAGGCAACCCCTTAAGCTACCGCGGCTACACCATGGCATGGCAGGGCAAGCGGCTGAAGAGCTTATCCGGCAACGGTTTGACCGCAAGCTACACCTATGACGAGCAGGGCATACGCTCGGGCAAGACAATAAACGGAGTAACCACATCGTTCAGCTACAACGGCAGTCTGCTCATGGCGCAGGTAGCACCAGAAAAATCGCTGCTGTTCAGCTACGATGCCAACGGCCAGGCAGTATCCGTAAACTACAACGGCACGGAGTACTATTATCTGAGAAACGGCCAAAATGATATAGTTG
>ERZ857882.2204-NODE-2204-length-20874-cov-10.194486_pt1 | contig 20874 bp, 25 predicted proteins | sample MGYA00519697_ERZ857882 | MGnify/ENA primary metagenome ERZ857882 (study PRJEB31778, sample SAMEA3449373) | human gut metagenome | biome: human gut; feature: human-associated habitat; material: faeces | place: United Kingdom | collected 2010/2012 ...
TTAAACTCTTAAATATATCTTTAATACTATTGCTATTCATAACTTCTTCCTCCTTTATTTCATATAAACTTTTATCATAATCTTTATTTATATTTTCTTCTAAACTGATATTCTTATCTTTTTCTAAAGATAACTCTTTTTCATTGATTAAAGTATCTTCTATAACTGCTATATATTCATGTATTGTTTCTTTAACTTCATTTAATAGCTTTTCTTTATCTTTTAATTCAATATCTTTAGTCCATTCATTTATATATCTAAAGGAATATTCTTCAGTATCTAATCCAAAATATTTGCAAACTGTGTAAGCTGTTAATTCTGCTTGAAATTCTTTAGCACTTTTTGTGTATTCATCTTGCTTATCAATAGTATGAAGCTTTGCATGAGCTAATTCATGAATTAAAGTTTTAACATTTTGTAATTGATTGTTTCTAGGATTTAAAGCGATTTCTTTTGTTAATGGATAACTCGCCCCTTTAGATGTTCCTAATTCATATGGTGGATCAATTATTTTCACTCCTATACTTTTAGCTATATTCTCCATAGCTTTATACATTAAATCATAATTTTCAACATCACCTTCAAGCCATCTATTAGGAAAAATCTTAGGTAAATCATCAGCTTTAGCATTTGTTTGACTTACATCAAAAACATATCCTTGACTGAAGGATAACTTTCCAGTTAGAACTTCTAACTCACCTTTCTTAATCAACTCTTTTTCTTTTTCAGTAGCTTTCTTTATGCTAATGCTTTCTCCATTTTCATTAATGAAATACTCACTTCTTTTATTTGGAGCTAAAATCTTTATTCCCTTTTCACCTTTGTTTACTAAAAAACCTTTTGCTTTCCAGAAAGCATATGATCCTACAGCTAAAGCACCTTGAAATTGCTTTTGAATTAATAGAGTGTTTCTTATGGAATAGTTATAAAATTTGCTTATAAAATCTCCTAATGATTTAATATCTTCCTGAGAATCAAATATACTCTCTATACCTTTTTCTGCTTTATCTAAAAGGTCATTAACTTCTTTCTCCCTTTCTTCATTAGATTTTCCTTTATAATTTTTCGCCATTTTTATTTCTCCTTTCTAAAAATACTTATTAAAAAACACCAGGAGTTTTTCTCCTGGTGTTAATAACAAGTTATATGAGCTTTATAAAAATATAATAAAATACCAGAAATAAAGCTTCTGGTATTAGATAGTTGGATTTTCATTTACTATTTTAGTATCTAAATCATATTCTATTATAATTAACTCTTCATCTTTAAAATCTACTGCCATAGATTCTACATATTCTTTACTAGCTGTTACTATTACTTCCTCCTTGCTTTTTATATTTCTAACTTTCATTTCAGTTTTACTTACTATTTCTATAATAACTCCTAAATTGCTCATAATATACTTACATCCTTTCATTTTAAAGTATTTCTTATTGATGAATATAGTTTAGCCCTCAATCTATAGGAATCCTTAGATAAGCTCAGGAACCCAACAGATTTCAGTTGGTCTACTATTTATATCTACTTAAAGCTCTAATTCATTTTCTTGTTCTTTTTCTCTCTCATATTCTTTATTTCTTTCAGCTCTTTCATATTCTCTTTTATTTAAATATTTCTCAAGAGTATTATTCATAGCTTTTTTCATTTTATTAATAGTTCCTGGATTAATACTTATATTGAATTTATTTTCATGTTTACAAGAGTTTCTATTTTTAATTCTAAAAATTTTTAAATACTCATTTTCAAAATTATTCTCACTATAAAACTCATCAAAAGTTCTAAAGTTTTCTTTAGAACTTTTATATGAATTCCTTTCATTAGTCTTAAATTCATTAAAGTTATTTTTTTCTTTATTTCTATAAGTTTCTCCTTCACTGTTATAATTTTCTTTTTTAAAATTCTTTTTATCTCTATCCCCTATCTTTTCATAAAGATCATTCTTAAATCTTTTTTTATCATTATCTTTATTCAAAGTTTTAAATTTTTCTTTCGAATTTTCATAATCTTTCTCACTATTACTATTTAATTTATTAGAATTATTTTCTTCCTTAGGGTTTATATAGTCTTCTTTATTTTTATAATTTTTATCTTCAGCTTTATTAGAATTTTTAAAATTGCTTTCTAATTTTCCTTCAGGAAGTGTTTTGTCATATTTAAAGTTTTCTTTTAAGCTTTCAATTTGATTTTTGTCTTCACTTACTTCATCAATTGAAATATTTTCTTCTTTATTTTCTAACTTATATTGTCTGTTTTTATTCTTTAATTTATTTTCTTCTTCCTTTACATGCTCTCTTAATTCTTTTAATATAGAATTTCCTAATCTCTTGTATAGATCATTAAGTTTATTCTTTTTGTAATCTTTATATCTATCTTTATTTTTCCCTTCCTGTCCTTCTCCATAAACTCTTTTAAATTCTATCTCTTCAATAGTTAATCTTTTCATTAATTCTTTATAATCTTCTCTATGATAATTTTGAATATAATATTTACTTATCGAATTTAAAAGTGGTTTCACATGATTTATTTTATTATAATCATAATACCAATATCGTCTATTAGTGGGTAATTTTTTTAATAGTTCTATAGTTTTTTCTCTTAAAATTTTATCATCAGATGATAAGAATTTTTCCCTTGAATTAATTATATTTTCTCTAATTATTTCATTAATTTTTTGATATTCCTTCTGTCTATCTCTTAATTCATTTATGAAATCACTTTTCATTCTATCGATACTTGATTGTGTTCTTTTTCCTCTTTCTTTAGGTTTATTGGTTAATTCTACTGTTGCTACATGGATATGAATATTATCTGTATTATAATGAAAACTTGCACTCCATATTGCACTGTTCATATTATCTCTTTCAATTTGATTGTTCATAGTTCTTCTAATAGCAGCTCTCAATCTTTCTTCATCTAAAACATTTGTTTTTTCATCATAATATCCTTGTTCTACAAGCCAATCATTATCAAAACTAAATACATCTTGCCACATTAAACTTCCATGCTTTTGTGCTAATTTAAATTTTTCCTTTAATACTTTTTTCTCTTTGTTATTTAATAAATCTTTATCTGCAGTAAAAAGACTTCCAGACTTTTCAGGATTCCCCATATAATCATTAAATAAAGAAAAGTCATTAAAGACATAATTTCTAGTTGCTTCATCTCTATCTATATAATCAATATAATTATGGAACTCTTTGCCATTTCTACTTACAAATTTAGCTTTATGAACTACTACTGGACTATTCATTTGTTTTATTTGCCTTAACTATTCTATTTCTATGAAGTCTTTTATTTATTTCTTCTTTTGCTATTTTAAATCCTGAACTTTCTATAGCAACTCCTGTAGCTAAACCTGTAGTTGTTACTATATCTCCAACATTAGATTTAATAAAAAATCCATTTAACATTTCAATTAGCACCTGAACATTTTTATCTGTTTCTCTAGCACTTACTTTAAATTTACTAACATCATCTTTTAAAACTTTTCCAATTTCTTTAGCCATAAATTTAGCAGTATCTTCAACTTTAACTCTAGACTTTTTCTCATGTTCTCTTACTACAAGCTCTAAAGCCAAACTTAAAGAAGATAAACTATTTTCTTCCTTTACCTTCTTTAAATATTCTATAGCTTTTTCATCAATAGTAAAATGTTTTGATATTTTACTCATCTTCAAACACCTCCTCATAGCTTATACAATTTTCTTGCATAAATTTGCTCATAACTTTTGTATTTAAATTAATAATTTTTAATAGCCTATTTATCATAATCTCATTTCTTTCATTGATCTTTTTTATCTCATCATCTAAAGAATATACCAATAACACTTCTCTTAAAAGTTCTTCTCTACTCATTCCTTTTTCTTTAGCTTTTCTATCTAACCTTGTTACAACTTCATCTGGTATTTTTCTTATTACTATATTCAATAAATCACCCTCCATTTTAAAAATATATCTCCTAAAATAAAGAAATAAAATCCTAAAAATAAGAATTAAAATTTAAAACATAAAACCTAGATATTTCGCTTTTTAATTTAAGTCAGAGCATAAGGAGAAATTGTTATCAAATCTTTGATAACCTAGGCAAAGCCTAAGATTTCTCTGATATCACAAAAACGCCATTTTAACCATTAAAAAACCATATTTTTGACCATTAAAAAGCCATTATTATTTTAAGTCTCTATACTTTTTATAAAGTTCATCAGGTAAATTTTTTATTATATCATTCATCTTTTTATTTAACATTTTATTCTTATCTTTTTCATCTAATATTTTATTTTCTATATCTATAATAGAATTTTTTAATGTATCTATATTACTTTTATAGCTATCTATTTTTTGATTTGCTTCCATCTTTTCTTTCTCTGTTAAGTACTCTTTTTCTGATTCTAATTTCTTAATTTCTTCTTCTGTATTTTTGATTGTTGTCTTCATTTCTTCGATTTCATTTTGATATTTTAAAATGGTTTCATCTACAACTTTTATTTCATCTTCTAAATTTTCTATCTTATATTCTTCTTTAATTTTTCTCTCTAATTCATTATTTATAGCGCAACTTTCTTTATCGATATATATTCTTTCTTCTCCAACTTCCTTCGAATTTTTCTCTTTAACATCTAAAGCTATAGCACTCCATTTTTTACTTGTATTTAGAAAAACTACAATGTTATTATCATCAATATTTAAAAATTCTACATTTAATTTTTTATTTAAATTTTCTTTTTCTATAGCTTCAAACTCATAATCATTAGCAAAATTTATATTAGTTTTATTTGTTGAAATTTTCACTTGTAATAATTTTGTCTCTTCATTAAAGCTCATATCTTTAATCATTATTTTTGAATTTCTCAATGTTATTTCCCTATTTAATTCTGTTGAAGTAGTTCCACTATTACTCTTAAAAATTACTCCAGATGAAAAGAAAAATACATATCCTAAAACTATAACTACAAGTAAAATTTTATATTTATATGATTTTTTAAAGTTAATTTTTCTCATAAATTTTTCTATTTTTAATCTCAAATCTTCAAGAAAATTTTTTGATTTTTTCTTTAATCTCATAATCTAACACCTCAAATTTATTTAATTTATAATTTAAAATTCATTTTGAATTTAGACTAAAATTAATATTATCTAAAACAAAAAAAAATGGATAAATATATACCCATTTTTTATTCTTATATTTTAAATTTTTATATAATATTTTTAAAGTAAATGTTATTTCTATTTCTCTTAAAGCATCTTATTATTTGCTCTTCCTGTAATGAAATTTTGTATTTTTGTATCTGAAAGAAGCATATCTAAAAAATCTACAGGTATTTTTTGCATTGATTTAAATAGAAACCATGTAGTTCTTTTTTCATCTTTATATATATCAGGTGCATAAGCTGAAAACTTTTCCTTTATTGTATTTTCATCTTCCTTATAAGCATAATCTTCAACCTCACATAAATAACAATATTTACTAACATTTCCTAATACTAAAAGCACATATTTAGGTCTATCTGCAACGGGTAAGTAAGTAGAATATGCAACTTTATCATGAGTAAAAAAATATCCTAAGTGAATAGATAAAATCTCCTCACTTCCTAATCTTTCGTCATGTTCTTCTGATAATTTTAATAATCTAATCATTAAGAATTCCTCCTATATATTCTTTTATTATAATTATTTATCTATATTTTACCATATGTTAATTATACTTATAATTAGAATAACAATTAAATTTTATAACTTTTTTATATTTTAGTAATTAAATACTTATCTGAAGCTTTTCATTCCTTATAATATTTTTCATAGATATAATCCAAAATATCATCTATTTTTTCTCTATCATTTATAATATATTTTAATACTGTGTTAACTGCAGATAATACTTGTGCCTCTATATTATTAACCATCAAATCTAACTTATTCTTCTCATATAAAAACAAAAATTTCTCTATTACGTCTTCTGATATTTCTTCATTATTAATAATCCAACTTATATCATTTTCTGAAATATTATATTTATTTAACAACTCTCCTTACCTTCCCTTTAAAATGATTTTTCCAATACCAAGAATTTAAATCTCCAATACTTACTCCTGTTTCATCTGCGTCATGTAAAAACTTATTATCTCCTAAATACAGACCAACATGTCCATTAACTGTATAGGTGTCAAAGAATAATAAATCTCCCCTTTTCATATTTTTAGGATCAACTACCTCTCCCATTTCTATAAGAGAAAAAGTTACTACACTTGCTCTATTACCAAGATTAATTCCAGCACTAGCATACATATAATGAATAAAGGAAGAACAATCAAATCTACCATATTTAACATCTTCTTCTGTTCGTCCTCCTCCCCATACATAAGGAGATTTTCCTAGCCATTTCATTCCAGCATTAATTGCTTTTTCTACAGTATCATTAGTGATTGATGAACCATTTTCATCTAGTATTCCTATAATTCCTGTCTCTCTAAAATCCATAGCATATTCAAAAACTTTATTAGGATAATTATGTTGTGCATTATCTAAATCAACTTCCATTCCATATCCTGGACCACCATTATAACAAGCAAATATTCTTCTTAATATATCTCTAAATTCCTTATTGCTTTCACTTGAATTCCAATCTATAAGCTTCATATTTTCATTGTTATTATAGTCTAATGAGCTTACATACCCTTTCCTATATAGAACATAATTAGTATAATATCTTATCATATATGCACCAGCTATAATTTGAGCTTTAGGCTCTTTTAAAAAGGTATTCCATATCTCATCTGCTGAAGAAAAGTTATATCCTAAAGCTTTATACTCTGCTCCTAAACCACCACTTATATGATTATTCCATAAGTTTAATCCTGAAACATCTATCTTTTGCATTTGCATTATTCCATAAGCTCCACCATAACTTGCATTAGGATTAAAATTACTTTCTTGTTTTGATACTGCTGCTAAAATCCAATTAGGAATATTAAATCTATTACTAGCTTCATTGTAATATTCAATATATTCGCTAGGTACTTGTCCTTCTAAATCACTTATATTTCCTTTGCTATTATTAATACCAACAGTAAAAAGAACAACTCCAATAATTACAATTATTATAAGACCACAACTCGAAGTAAAAAGGGATAGTAATACTTTTATTAATATCCCTAAAATCTTTTTATATATTTTTCTTTTTAAGTAATTCTTACCTATATTGAGTGGTTGCATAATTAGCTACTCTCCATTCTCCATTTACCTTTGTATAAAGTAATGTTACTCTATTTATTTCTTCTTTAATTAATTCCTTTTTTCTATTTAATATTTTAGATCTAACTTCAAAATCCCAACATATCGCTCTACCATCTATATGAGATTCAATTGCTTTAATATCATATACTTCTCTAGCAAAAAAATTTTCAGCCAATATAGGTTGTTTACTCTTAACAAATACTCCTATTAACGTTCCTTTCATACCTTCTGTAACATATTTAGTAGCTTCTTCAATATCTTTTGCATGTCCATTATCTAAATCATAACTATGAACTAAAGGTACAAATTTCAATCCAATTTCTTTTGTTTCCTCTAAATCCTTTTCTGTGTATGAAGCTTCTTTATCTTGCTTTTCTTTTTCTGCTAACTTTTCTTTTTCTAGTTCGCTTATTTCAAAATCATTCTCATTATTAATTTCTCCATTACTCGTATCATTGTTGCTACTACCATTACTACTGTTGTTATTAATCTCATTATTACTATTTTCTTCATTTCTTTCTTCTACTTTTTCTTCAACCTCATTGCTTTTTTCTATATAGAACTCATTGTCTTTATTTTTATTATGATTACTTATAGCATAAATACCTATTGCTAAAGATACTACTAATAAACTTATAAAATTTATTAATTTCTTTCTCTCCATATTTATCTACCACCTTTAAATAACTCTTTTTCAAACTCTGATAATTCAATCTTCATAGCAATATTAGATTTTCCATCTAGTGAAAAAATACATTGTCCAATACCTAAATTAGGTATTACATCTATTTCACTTTCACTTAGTACACCTCTAAATACTTTTTCCAAAAGCTCCTTATAAGCATTATCTTGATTAAAAATAAATTTATATTGTGTCATACTAAATAGCTTTTTAATTCTTTCTAATGCTTCATTATTTTTAGCACTTTCAGGAACATAATCACTTATATTGTGATTTGATAAAATTACTCCACCAAAAAATTTTCTAAGCTCTCTCATAGCACTTTCTATAATTTCAACAGAATTCATATTATTTACATTTATAAAATTATTTGCTTCATCTAATACTATAAGAAACTTTTTAACATCTTCTATTGATTTATTTCCATTTTCATAATCATATTTTTCTTTTCTTCCATGAACTAATCCTTGTCCCCATATAGAACTTAAAGCTGTAAATAATTGAGCTATAAATATATCCTTATCTGATTGCTTTAAGTTAGTACAATTATATGATACAAGTTGAACTTTTGTAATATCCTCTACGGTGGAATGAGCATTAAACAAAGCTCCATAATTAAAAACTAGTTTTTTAAGTAAAAGTTCAATACCTTCTAATCTTTCTAATTTAGTTGGAGTTAAATCTCTATTTACCTTCCCATTATCTAAATAAATTTTACTTTGAACATAGATTAATAAATCTTCTAAAATTGGATATTCATTAACTTTATATCTTGTAGATTTATTTTTTTCAATCCCAAATTCCTCATAAAACTCACCTACTAATATTTCAAATTCTGATATTTCATTTTCTGGGCAATTAGACTTTAATGATCTATATAAGTTATTTAATTTTGCTAGATTACTAATAAAGCATTTATCCTCTAATATCTCTCCCGTTTTTTCATCAGCTATTAACGGATATATGTGTAATGGATTTATAATATCTCCTGAACCATCTAAATGTATCTCTTTACCACCCAAAAAGTTAACTATTTCACTAAACTCATTAGCAACGTCTATAACCCTTACAAAATTACCTACAATAACATTATTAACTATTAATTTCTTTAATAAAGATGATTTACCTGATCCTGGTTTTCCCATTAATAAACAACTATATGATAATCTTTTATCTGATTTATGAAACAAATCTAATACTACACTTCCACCTGTTGTAGTAGTTCCTATATAAAGTCCTAAAGTATCATTTAATGAAGTATGATGAAAAGGAAGTCCAGCTGCTAAGCTTAATGCAGGAATAGGTTTCCAACTTCTTCTATTATCATATTCTTTTTGTACTGAATAACCTGTAAATAATGATTGATATTCATAATTCTGCTCATTTAATAGTACTATAGCTCTGAAATTTTTCCCTGATTCTATAGTCTTTTTTACTTTATATATAGTATCTTCTAATAACTCTTTAGTAGGAGCAGATACAAAGATTCTTATATTTATTAACTTAACAACTTCTCCAGCATCCATAACTTCTGTAGCTAAAACTTCTAATATTTGATACTCTCTTTCGGCTTTTCTTTTATCACTATGCTTTACAGCAGCATAGTATCTTGAGTTTTGTTCATCTAATGCTTTATCTATTTTTTTAATAACATTATCTTTAGATTCAGTTGCTATATCTATAGTTGTAATAGTATTTTCTATATTCATAATGCTATTTAACCAAAAATTATCTACTTCTGTTGGATAAGCATATACATATAAACAAGCTTCATATCCATCACCTTTAACTATTTTATTTTCTTCAAATTTAACTCCACCTTGTGGCTGTATTTCATTTAATAACTCTGGATTATAGCCACTTTTTGTTTCTACAATTTGCATAATCTATTTTCCTCCAATCAAAAAAGATGTTCTATCTAAGAACATCTTTTAACCTAAATTTATATTTTTCTATTTATATCATCTCTCCAATTTTCTCTTTTGTATAAACCTATTCTTTTATCTGTTTTTTTAATCATATCTAAAAATTCTATTCTTTTTGTAACTGATTTAATAACATTTTGTTCTAATAATTTTTTTATATTACCTATATTAATCATATATTGTTTTATTATTTCTTCTTTTCCAATAATACATATATTCCTTGGTTCAAAATATAAAAATAAATTTGACAATTTTTTGTCTATGCTTCTAATAATATTCCATCTACTACAATTCCAATAAAGTTCCTTAAAATTTAATAATTCTTCCTTATTAAAATTGTAATCAAGTAATTCTTTTATATTTGGAAGCATATATTCTATATCTTTTTCTAAGTCTAAGTACTGTTCATTAAAAGTATCTTTATTTAAAAAATTATATAATTTTCTATTATATTTTTTATCTATGGCTTTCAGTTCGTCATTATTATACTTTATAATTCTATATAATATTTTTTCATTTTCAATATTGATAAATATTATTTCTAATATTAAATCTTTTAACTTCAGATATTCATCTATGACATCTTTATAATATTTTTCTTTATATCCCCTTCTTAAACTTGTCTTATAGTACTTTTTGATAAAAAATAAACTTATTAAAATCCATAATAGTTTATTATTAATTATTCTATTATCTAAAACTATACTCCAATTAAATATTATTATTTTTTTTATTTCAGTATTATAGAAATTGCTAATCCAATCTATAATTATAGTTCTATATTTATAAGTTATAATTATACTTGCAAGTATTGATGAAATTTTAAATGTTTCTCTTCCAAAAAATTTGTATATATAATATATTTTATTATCTACTTTTAAAATTAACTTATAAATATTATAAAGAAATTTATCTAATAAGCTTTCATTATTTTCAGCCAATTTCAAACTTAACTTTTTAGAAAACTTATATTTAATATCAGAAATTAAATCATCAGCTTTCCAAAGCAAACATATAATTCCTAATATTATCCCAATAGATATTAATCCATAAAAAATAAATTCTTCAATAAACACTTTCATTTTATCCCCTTAAAATATGTTATAATTATTTTTTATAAAATAATTATACATATTAAACCAATAAAAACCAATATATAAAATATTTCTTCAAATATTTTATATACAATTTTATTTTTTAGTTCCCTATCAAGTATAAATAAATAGTAAAACATTATTATTAGTGCTAACAATGTATTTATAATAGATTTTTCAAATCCATACTTATATGCAAGGATTTCATATATAAAAAATACTATGCTTTTTCTAAAATCTACATTTAGCTTCTCTCTACACATTTGCTATTACCTCCAATAAAAAATAGATATAAGATACTAATTATTATTAATATCTTATATCTATTTTTATATAATTTACTAAATTATATTGCTACCTTTTTATTTGCCAATGACATATTCTAGGTGAATAAATCTTTCCTTCTTTCTTTAATTGAACCATTATTTTACCTACTTCTTTTTTATCTATACCCGTTTTATCAGCTACTAAAGTAACATTCATAGGCATTTTATTTCTTTTAAAACAGTTTAATACAACATTATAATTTTCCATAAAGTCACATCAACTCCTTAAAAACATTTATATTAACTAATATAAAAAAGAAATCTCATATTAAATGAAATTTCTTTTTTATTAACTTATTAATCTTTCTTTATTTGCCAATAACATCTTTTTGGCGAATAAATTTTTTCTTCTTTTTTAAGTTTATCCATTACTTTAGATACTTCTTTCTTATCTACTCCTGTTTTTTCTGCTACTAAAGTAGCATTCATAGGAATATCATTCTTTTCAAAACATTCTAATACAACATTATAATTTTCCATCAATTTATCAACTCCTTGAAATATTATATTCACTTTATTTTACATAATATAATACAATGATTTCAAGAGAAATATGTTATTTAATATTAACGACTTCCTCCTTTAATTAACACTAGAATTCATATTATTTAATTTTCTACATATTTTTATTTTCTTTATTATATCTATATCGTATACTTCTAGTAATCTACTAACTGATAACACTAAATTCTTATTATCCATTGTTTCTTTATCATCTTTCCCAAAGATCATAAGAAAAAATTCTCTATTAGTTCTTTTACTTTCTATTACTTTTAATTGCTTCATTCTATGATTTAAAAATATCATGTGATTTTCATTAGTACATTCATTAATTTTTTTAGTTAAATATTTTTGTTGTGTACTAGTATCTGCTGGGTAGTTCATAGCAACTATTTTCATTTCTTCCTGATATTCTTTTAATAAATTTGTAAAAGATAGAATATATGTATTATATTCTATTTCATTTAAATTTTTTATATCTATACTTTCAATTTGAAGTATATCTAAATGTCCTGTTTTAGTTTTAAAATATCCATTTTCAGATAAAGCTATTATAGATAAATTATCTTTAGTTTCTTTATATATTTTCTTTTCTTCTGCTTCAAGACGTTTTCTTTCTTTTAATTCTTCTTTCTGTTTAAGTTTTATATTTTTCTTCTCTGATTTAGTTAAATTATTATATTTTTTTGCATTCTCTCTTTTTACTTTTCTTTTATTATAACTCTCTCTTATACTCATCTATTAAAATCCCTCCTTGTTTTAAAATAGTTTTTATAGAAATAAAGTATTGAAACACTTTATTTCTATTATTTACATTTTAAATTTCTCTCTCTAATTTTTCTTGGAAATATAATCTATAAAATATATTTTTTTCTTCTTTCAAGGCTAACATTATACTATGATATACTTTTTTACCTTTATTATCTGCTGATTCTAATACTAGAATTGTGGTTGTAACAACAACAAAAATTAAAAAAGGAATTTGTAGTTTTATATATACTAAAACTCTTAATAAAAAAGCCAGTAAGAAGAATCCAAATATTATTCCTAAATCAACAAAAGTTATTGGAAATCTATTTGCTGACATCTTTACGTCTAACTCTGTTGGTATAATAAACTTCATTATAACTTCCTCCTTATCTTTTCTATCAATATTTTATCTTTTAATTGTTCTTCTTTTATTGCAACATATCTATTTAAATCTTTTGCTGTATTATTACCTATCTTATAGCTTGTACTCATCTTTTTAGCTAAATTACTATTTTTAATACCATCAGTTTTTGTTTTTAAAGCACTACTTAACATCTGTTTAATATTTCTTGTTTCTTCAGGATCAATATACTTTGGCTTGTCATACTTTCTATTTCCCATATATCCAAAGTCAACAAAATTTCCATTAGGATAACCATAATTAGGATTATGTGAAGTATTCTTATACCTATCACTATTAGGGTTTCCATATTGCCATTCTTTATTTCTACTTCTACCAACTTCCATATTAGTATTAACTAAAGGATTTGCTCCTGGATTTTTAACTTTTCTTCCTGTAGGTCTACTTCCACTCATTACAAAATTATCTCCCATAATTGGATCAGATAAGCCTTTATTTCTTCCAACACCAGAAGTTGCTCCACTATTAGTTTTTTCTCTAATATTAAAGGTTTCTCCAATAGTAGGAGTTACTCTATTATTATCAACATTTCTATTTAAATTATTATCTAAATTCCTGTTTGCATTTAGATTATTACCTAAGTTTTTATTTAAGTTTGGTATATCACTTTCTATTTCCTTAATAGATTTATCATTTCCTCCAATATTACCTTGTGAGTTTTTATTTCTAATACTTTTTCCCATATTAGTTCCTTTATTCTTTGCAATGTCTTTTTCTAAGCTAGGTATCTTTTTATTTAATCCACCCCTAAGTTCTTTATTTCTCATACCTTTATTATCAAAATTTTTATTAAATCTATTAGTATCATTAATATTTGAAATATCAGGGATATTACCTTTGTTAATATCAGTATCTAATGGATTTATATCTTTCTCTAAGGAAGGGATTTTCTTTTCAAATCCCGAATTATTTCCCCTATATATATCTTTTGAATTATCTCCCTTAAAATTAGTTACCTTAAATGCAGCTATATTTTCATTATTACCTAATGTATTTATATCATCTTCTATACTAGGTATATCTTTACCATATAAATCTCCTAAATTACTATTACCAAATGTATCATCTATTATGCTACTATCATCTTCAATATTACTATCCTCAATATTGTTAAATCTTCCACCACTTGGTGATAAATCATTAGGTGGAATAGGATTATTTCCTAAAAAGTCACTAGATAAATCATCATCTAAATTATTCCCTTCTCCTAAAGCCTTTGCATTTTCAAAGTTAGGTAATAATTCTTGAAACGGAGTAACACTATCATTAAAGTCCTTCATATCACTTTCTAAATCTGGTATCATACCATCTCTAAAACCTTTAAGTCCAGCACCTATAATAGCTCCTTTTTCTAATGCCTTTCCACCTAACTCTGCAGCTTTTCCTAATCCACGACCAACTTTCCCCATTATATCTAAAGCACTATTTAGTCCCATTAGTACTCTTAATCCACTAGAAAGTCCAGCATCAACCCCAAATATTTTTTCTAAAAGATTCGGACCATCTAAAACAAATAATCCAGCTCCAAAATTAATCATAACAGCAGCAAATCCACTAACATTATTATTAAGCCACGCTGTAGCCTGAATATATAATTGAAGTGTTAATCCTACTGATATTATTGTTAAATATATAGAGAAAATATGCATTAACATTTGTTTTGTTTTTTGTCCATAAGTTATATCTGCTAATGCTCCTGTCATAATAAATATTTTACTAAAGGCTAACTCTATAATTAGTTTTACTACTTTAACCATTGTAAATAATAATACTAATCCTGTTATAAGTAAGGTTGTCATTATCTGAAAGAAATTAATACTCCACCTATAGTACTCGCTATCTATTTTAAACCAACCATTTATTCTTTCTAACTGATATGCACTTTCTTCTTTTTCAGATATTGAAGGTACTAATTTATTTTCAAAAACTGTTTTGTTTGTAATATTATCCCTATTAATTTCTTCGGTTGGGTCAATATCCATTATTCTATTTCTAGCTATTCTATTTCTAGGATATATATCTTTCTTTTGAAAATTTGATTGATCATATAAATAAACATCAGTTACATTTTCGGATATTACACTTGTTGCTAGTGTAGTTTTATTAGTTGTAAATAACTTAAAAGCTTCTTGAGTTAATTCTCCCATTGACTTCATAGCTGTAGGTAAAACAAACATTACTAATAAAGCAATAATAAGATTATTTGGTATCTTACCTATATCAAATTTCTTACCATACATTATCATCTGATAACCTATATAGATTAATGATATTACTAAAAACATTAAAGCTGCTGGTCTAAGTTTAGTTATTGTATTTTCAACTACTACACTATCAAAAAAGTTTAAGTTCTTCATTATAGTATTTAATGTACCTTGTGCTGAATCAACTAAATAGGCAAGTCCTTTAATAATCCCCCAGCCTATAAATCTTAAAACAAAACTTAGAATATTACTAATATGCAAATAATCTTTGTATTCTAATAGTATCTCAATTACTCTTGCTGTATCCATAAAATCACCTCCTATGAATCAAAACATTTAATTGTTTCTTCTAAAATTTCATAATCAAATCTTCCATCAGAATGTAAATCATTTAAATATTGTTTTAAAACTTCTTCATCTTTTATTTCTTTAAGCATATCTAGTTCATCTTGATTTAAAATACCTTTTAATAATTTTATTATATTTGTTATTATTCTTCTTTTTATTTTAGGTGCTTTATCTCTTCTATTATCTACTATTTCTTCTGATTTTTCTTTTTCTTCTTTTTCTAATTCCTTTCTAACTTTTTCTCTAAGCAATTCTTTCTTTATACTTTCTTCTAGATCTTTTTGATTTTTCTTTATAATTAAATCTGCTAATTCATCTTTAAAATTAACTTTTAATTCTTCTAAAGATACTGTATTAAATGAATTTTTAATATAAATATTTCTCATTGATAAGTTTTTAGAAAATATATCATTTAAATATTCATATTTAAATTTCATTCCCATTTCTTCTGAATTATATATAGGATATGGAGTTACTTTATTTCCATCTAAATCCCTTCTGTGCATAGGTTTAATAACTACGGTTTCACCTTCTTTTAAATGTATCAAATCATCATATCTTATAACTGGTACTTGTTCTAAGTTTTCAGTTATGCTCTTATTAAAAGAAAAAACTGATCCACTTCTCGAATTAACTACTATAGTTTTTTCACCTGTCATTTTTGATATCTCTTGAGATGTATCTGTATCTGTAGTTTTTATATATAAAGTATTGGCACAGTTATCTATTAAAGTTTTATAATTTTCACCATACATTTCTTTAAGTTGTGAAAATGACTGAATAATAGGAATAAACTTTAATCCCCTACCTAATGAGACAGTTAATTTTTCTGCAAAATCTTCAATTGGTGCCATATTACCAGCTTCATCTAATATAAATACTACTTCTCTATCTGTTGCTCCACTTTCACTTAGCGAAGCTCTTCTTGATAGCATATATGTTATTTGTGATATACAAGTAGTCGCCAATATATGATTAGATTTATCAAAGTCAGGTAATATTAAAAATAAAGCAATAGGCTTACTATTTTCTTTATCGCAAACTGAATACTCCATTTCATATATTCCTGGAGTTTGCCACATTACTCTTGCATAATTAACTTCTATTTTATCTGTTAAATCTTGTCCAGCTACACCTATTGCCGTTACTCCATTCATTATTAGTTTCTTTGAAAAAATATCATTTCTATAACAAATAATATCCTTTGCACCTACTAATTTCACTTCTCCTTTATATTTATAATTATCTTCTGTTTCTTGATTATCTACTTTTTCTTCTATGTATTTATTATCTTCATTTGGTCTATCCATATCTAAAATTACAACATTAACTTTTTTAATATCACTTTTATAAAAACCTATATCTTCAAGTTTTAGATCATTAAAGCTTGTTAATTTAGCAACTCTTTCACCTAAATAAACCTGTAATTTTTGTGAAGCTGTAACAAATACACTTGCTCTTGTTTTACTCTTTGCAAATTTAACATTACTATATTGTCTTTTAGCCACAGAATCATCTGGTAAATTATCAAAATAAATATCAATAGCAGTTCCTTCTTCAAGTTCTTCTCCACCTAAGTCGCTTAGCATACTTGCAACTGAAAATAAATTCACCTTCATTTCTTCCTTTTTCCAATATTCTAATTCTTCTTTAGTCATATTTTCTTTTTCTTTATTAGTTTTAATACATCTTTCACATAAAGCTAATATTAAAGCATTAACTAAATTCATTGAAAGATCTTCCCATGTTTTATCATGGGTTTTCGGATTATGGTAAAAAGCAAATGTAAAAGTTCTACATCTTAATTCAGCTTCTCCAAAATCACCTTCTCTCCATGCTTCCTTTACAATTTCGAGTGGATTATATCCAATAGAATTAGTCATTTCTAAAAAGTCTATTACCTTAACATCATACCCTTCTTTTTCAAGCAATTCTTTACTTTGACCACAAAGCTCCCCTTTAGGATCATTAAAAATTAATGATGACTTTATTTCTGCTCTTGAATATATATCTATAGTTATTAATACAAATCCTTGACCTTTACCACTTCTTGTTGTTCCTATTACTATAGTGTGAGTTGAAGTTATATCAATATAAATTTTATTTCCAAATCTTGAAATAGGAACTCCACCTTTTCCTTCAAAATTTTCTCCCTTTTCAGGAATTTCATGATACTCTTTTTGTATTTCCTGTAAAGTAGATATTCTACTTGAGCCTTTTTGCCCTTTTTCTAAGGTTTCAAAACTTGCTTTAATATTTATTCTTAGAATTATATACGCTACAAATAATGATATAAAAATAATCATATATACTATCCAAAATTTAAGATTTGGTATTAAAAATTTATAAATTGGATAAGAACTATTTATATCATTTATTTTAATCATAATAAAATCTATAAATCTGATAGCTATTGTCGTAAGCGTAAAAACAAATATAAATAAAACTATTCCAATTATATTTAAAACTTTAGCTGTAGCAAGTATTCTAAGTCTTTTTAAAGTTCTAATGCTTTTATCATTATCATTTAATTCTCTAATCTTAGCTTCTGCTTTACTAATCTCTATATTTGACTTAATTTTATTTTTTAATTTTAGTAACAAAAGAACCTCCTAATTTATGGTTTATAAATTAAAATAAGGTACTATATTTAATTATTAGCACCTTATTTTAAATCTTATCTCCTTTAAAATACAATTAATGATTCTATATACTGGGCTATTGGAAATCCACCTATAACTAATATTAATCCTATAATCCCATAAAGAAGATCTTCTTTAATTTCCTCTCTAGTTTGCTTACTCCACATAGCTTTATACCCCATTTTTATTAATACAAATACAAATAAAGTTCCTCCAGCTAATTGAAACATTTTAATTAATGCTTTAAGTACATTTAAAAATTGAATCATAAATACTTCCTCCTATCCTAAAGAATCTAATACTTCATCTAAATTATCTTCTATTGCTATTTCTAGTTGCTCTAAATACCATTTTTTAAAGTCAATTCCTTTTCTATTAAATATTTTTTTAACTCTATTTTCTTTTTTCTTTATTTTAGAGTCAATTTTTTCAACTACCATAGCCTTAACCTCCTTCCATAAAAAAAGAACTTCTCGGCTACAGTCTGTCAGAAGTTCTTTTCTAAAAATATCTATATAAAAAGTGTTCCCTGGGAACACTTCTATTCTAAAGCTTTAAGTTTTTCTATCATATCTAAAATTATTGTCCTTTTAAAATCTTTCTTCCTAAAAAATTCTATTTCTATATTATCTATTAAATAACCTATATCTATTTCTTCTATAGTGCATATATTTAAAAAATAGTCTGATAGTAAATTCATTCCTTCTTCCTCAAAATACTTACTACCTTCATTTTCGTTTTCATATAATCTTTTGGCTAAATTTAAGCTTACTTCCTTAACTTCATTTTCTCTTTTTTCTTTAAGTAAATTTTTTATTCTGCTAAGTTCATTATTAACTTCTATTTTTGTTAAATTTCCTTTCATTTTCTATTCCTCATTTCTTATTTTATTTTTTTACTTATTATGTATTATTAAAGCAATTTAATCATCTCCTTTAAATAAAAAAGAACTTCATAGCAATAAACTATCAGAAGTTCTTTCTCTTAAAAATATCTATATAAAAAGTTTTCCTTAGGAACACAATACTATATTTATTCATTTACCAAATAATCTAAACTAACATTAAATACATCAGCAATTCTTTTAATAGTATATATTCCTGGATTTTGTGATTTTCCATCTTCAATAGCTTTTATAGTTCTAAAATTAATATCACATTTCTCTGCTAAAGCTCTTAATGTATATCCCTTATTTTTTCTTAAAGCTTTTATCTTTTTACCTAACATAAACAAACTCCTTAATATTTTGTTATACTACTATTGTGTATTATTATACACAATAAATAAAATTCATGGAGGTGAAAACATGGATAAATTCAAACTTAAATTATCTAAGTTTAAATTTGAGTTAAAGAAAATAGTGCTAGGCTGCTTATATATAGCACTATTCCTTACTCCTTTTGATATTTTAAAAGGTAACTTTAACTTAAAAACATTTATTCCTATATTAATACTAGCTGTTCTTTTAACAGTTCAGCATATAGGTTTATATGGTTTAAATACCAAATGGAATGAATCTATAAAACTTTAGGTTTATTCTAAAAAACAGGAGAGTTTTCACGCTCCTCCATCTCCATAAATTTATAAACTATTTTTAAATCACTTATTTATATTATTCTTTGTAACAATAATATACTTATCGCTACTAAAACCAAAGTTTTAGCTATAAACATTATTTTATATAGATTTTCTTTGAAATTTTTTAATATAACTATAAATTTAATAGCTTCAAATAATAAAACTATAAAAACAAAAAAATTATTAATTTCTGCATTAAATATATAACTTAATAATATTATACTAATTTGCCCTGTTGATATTGACATTATTGTATCTTCATTAAACCTATTTAATGTATATTCTTTTTTAGCAAATCTTTTATATATAAAAAATATATAGTCTAAAAAAGTTCCTAGTACAATTAATCCTATTATACTCATTTTCATCACTCCATTTTTATAAGCATCTATTGGAACGCTTTTTTATTTGCTTTTAAACTTATCCACAATATCCACAGTTTAATATTGAATATTATAAATATAAAAAATTAAAAATAAAAAACTAACTATTATGTTATAGTTAATTTTCTTTTTTCTCTACATTCATTTATAAATTCTATTATTGGATTAATTTCTCCAAAATTTATATAATTAAGATTTATTTTTAATATATCTTCTTCTGTAAGCTCCTCATTAAAATTAAGTATTACTTCCCTATATTCTTTGTAATTATCACCATACTTCTCTATGCCTAATTTAATTACATCATTAATAAATTTATATTCTGCCATTATTCTAAAAATATTTTTTAATATAATACTTAATACAATTACTCCTATATAAATATAACTATGATGAATATTTTTATAATTATTCACTTCAAAATAAGCTAGATAATTAAAGAATGACAATATCATTATCCATGTTAAAGCTATATCTGAAATTAATATATTTGAAACTTTAAATAGCATGTATCTTATTACCCATGAGAATAAATATATAGCTATAGAAAAACCTGTTATATATATAAATATTTGATTAATACTTATATTATTTTCAATACAAAATCTATTTGCTACTACAACTACATTTCCTATTAAACTATTTAATATTAATACTCCAATTAATAGCTTTCCTATTATATTAGTTATTTTTTCTAACATCTTAAATTTATTTTTTATAGCTATATTAAAATTGCAAATTTTATTCATTTAGCTTCTCTCCTTACTTAAATTTATTGATCTTCTTCTGA
>ERZ857882.2207-NODE-2207-length-20866-cov-3.129499_pt1 | contig 20866 bp, 17 predicted proteins | sample MGYA00519697_ERZ857882 | MGnify/ENA primary metagenome ERZ857882 (study PRJEB31778, sample SAMEA3449373) | human gut metagenome | biome: human gut; feature: human-associated habitat; material: faeces | place: United Kingdom | collected 2010/2012 ...
ACGAGCTCCTCGTTGCTGGTATCGCTGGAATCGATGCCGTACATGCTCAGATAATAGGAAACGTAATCGTCGTAATCGCCCTTTTTGATGGGCGCTTTCACGCTTTCGGGCAGATCGAGCTTTGTGGTGATGGCGCCGCTTTCCAGACTGCTCGGCAGTGTTGCGGTGAGATTGCCCTGCGCCAGCACCTGCAGGCGGTCTTTGCCCCACGCGTATTTGAGGCTCACCTCGCCGAGAAGCTCGCCGTCCGTAACGAGCGTTTTGTTTTCGATATTCAAAAATGCCCAGCGGAACAGCGTCGCGGCATCGTACATTTCGCCGTGATAATCGATATGGTTGCCCTCGCTGTCGATATACGGGCTGCCCATGCAAACGACAAGGTAGCTGTACCCGTCATACGTAGCCGTGGCGGAAATGCAGTAGCCGGATTCATTCAAGGAGCCGGTCTTTACGCCGGTGGCATAGGTGTAATACTCATCGTCATAGCTCAAAAGCATGCGGTTCGTCGTGGTGACGGTGCGTTCCTCGCTTGTCATGTTCGTCGGCGGCTGCGTGTAATACGTCTGCGAGGTGACGTCCGTAAAATACGGCATTGTCAGCGCATACTCCGTGATGGTCGCCATCTCGCGCGCGGTGGTGTAGTGGTTTTCATCATACAGGCCGTGCGGGTTCACAAAATGCGTGTTCGTGCAGCCGAGCTCCGCGGCCTTCTTGTTCATCAGCTCCACACAGCTCATTTTGCCGTCACCGTCTTCGTCATACTGCGGGTCGTCGGCCGTGATATTCAAAGAATCCACATATTTTGCAAGCGTCAGCGCGGCATCATTGCCGGAGGGCACCATCATCAGGTTCAAAAGCTCATAGATGGTAAAGCTTTCGCCCGTTTGAATTTCCGCCAAAGACGAGCCCGTACCCTCAAGCTCCTCGGCAACGCTTTCCGGCACCGTAGTGCGTGTGTTTTGCAGGTCGCTGACCGTTTCCGCCGTAACGATATACGTCATGATCTTCGTCATGGAAGCCATGGGGCGGCGCTCGTCCGGATTATATGTATAGACAACGGTATCGGTATCGAGGCTCACCATATAGATAGAAGCGCTGTTCGGGTCTGTGAGCTTATCGCACGGAAAGCCCATTTCGCTGCTTTTGGCCACGACCGTGTTTGTCGTTGTGTCGGTTTCCGAAGTCGAGGTATCGGAAGCTGTGGAAATTTCGCTCGCGGTGCTTTCGGCTGTATCGGCCAAAACGCCGGTCGTCAAAACGGAAAGCGACAGCAAAACGCTTGCGCATATCGATAAAAATTTATGTTTTCTCACTGTTTATCCTCCAACGGACATGATATAATACTGTTAACTATTTTATTATTATAGCACGGTTTGGCACCCCTGAAAAGGTGCTCGCCGGCAAATTCAGAAAAAAGTCAGATTAAAAATTTGAAAGGAGACGCTATGCAGCTTTTACATATTGCAGACCTGCACTTCGGCAGGCTTTTGTACGGTCGCAGCTTAATGGATGACCAGCGGCATTTTGTGCGGCAGTCGCTTTTGCCTGCGCTGGATGAATATAAGCCCGATGCGCTGCTCATTGCGGGCGATCTGTACGACCGGCAGATTGCCTCGGTCGACGCGATTCATTTATTCGACGAGCTCATCGATGCGCTGTGCGAACGGAGCATCCCCGCCGTCATCATTTCCGGCAACCACGACAGCCCAGACCGCATTGCGGTGGGCAAAAGCCTGCTTGCGCGGCACGGCATCCATATCATCACGGAGCTTAAAGACGCGTTTACGCCGGTCGAGATCGGCAACATACAGATTTTCCCGCTGCCGTACTTTGAAAACGCCCAGATGCGCGAAATGCTGGGCGATGAAACGCTGCGCGGTGCAGGGGCCTGCATGCGCGCGGCGGTGGAAAAAATGGAGAAAGCGTTTGACCCCGCGAAAAAGCACGTTTTGGTCGCGCACTGCTTTGCGGCGGGGGCCTCCACCTCCGATTCCGAAAGCCGCCTTTTCGTTGGCGGCGCGGGTGATGTGCCGACAGATGTCTTCTCCCCGTTTGACTATGCGGCGCTCGGGCACCTACACGCGGCGCAAAGGGCAGGCGACACGGCGCGCTACGCGGGCTCACCGCTCAAATATTCCGTAGACGAAGCGCATCAGAAAAAGAGTATGACGCTCGTCACGCTCGGCGACACGGTGGAAACAACGTGCATCCCCGTAACCCCTCTGCACGACGTAAAGCGCATAGAGGGTACGTTTGCGGCGCTGCTCGAAAACGGACAGGCGGCGCCCAATGAAGACTATGTGGAAATTCTGCTCACCGACGACGAGCCGGTTTTCCGCCCGGCCGACCGACTGCGCCCCTATTACCCGAATGTACTCGGCGTGCGCAGCACGTGGTTTTTAAAGCAGCACGCAGGCACGCAGGCGGAAGCCGATCTGCACAGCCGCAGCCGCGCGGAGCTTTTCCGCGGCTTTTTAAAGGAGGTCTGCGGTGAGGAAGCGCAGCCGGAGGACGAAGCGCTGCTTGCGGAAATTCTAAAGGAACTGGAGGGCGATGCAACGTGAGACCGATCCGTTTGGAGCTTTCGGCGTTTGGGCCGTATCTGGAGCACACCGTCATCGATTTTGAAAAGCTGAACGAAGCGGGGCTGTTCCTCATCACCGGACAGACGGGCGGCGGCAAAACGACGCTGCTCGACGCCATGAGCATCGCGCTCTTTTATAAATCGACGGGCGGGCGGCGCACGTTTCAAGATATGCGCTGCCTTGCCGCCGCAGACAGCGACCGCACCGAGGTCGTCTATCATTTTGCGCTCGGCGAAGACGAATACTGCTTCCGCCGCGCGCTGTACCGCCGCAAAAAGCGCGGCAGCGACAATTTTATCACCGAGGAAGAAAACGAGTGCAAGCGCCGCACGGCAGACGGCTGGGCGCTTGCCGCTTCGGGTGCGGCGCGCAATGTGACAGGCTACGCGGAAAACCTGCTTTCCCTCACCGCCGAGCAATTTTCGCAGGTCATCGTGCTGCCGCAGGGCAAATTCATGCAGCTTCTGCGCGCGAATTCCACCGAAAAAGCAGCCATTTTGAAAACGCTTTTCTCCTGCGAGCTATGGGAGTGCATCGCGATGAAATTTACGGAGCGGCAAAAAAAGCTGTACGCAAAGCGCGAAACGTGCGAGACGAAACTGAAATCGCTGCTCGAAAAGCATGGCGCGGAGACCGCCGAGGCGCTCGCCGTGCAAACGGAAGCGCTTCGATTAGAATGCGCACGGACCGAAAAAGCGCTCGCCGCCGCGAAAGAAGCACTGACGCTCGCACAAAAGCAATACACCCGTGCACTGCAATTTGAGCAGTGCCAAAAAGCCGAGACCGATGCCGAAGCGCAGCTGAAAACCGCCGAAACGCGGGCAGCTTCCGCTAAAGCGCAGTATACGCGCGCCGAGCAGAACCGCGCGGGACTTACAAAGCTGACCGCCGAAAAAGACACACTTTTAAAACGAAGCGAACAGCTGCGCGCGGAGCAGGAACGCAGCCTGCAAAAGGAGCAGCTTTTAAAAGAACTGCGCGCCGAGGAGGAGCGCGAACGCGCCGTGCAGAAGCAGGCTGAGGACGACCGCCAAAAGCTGCCGGAGGTGCTGCGGCGCATCGCGGTAGGCGAAGCATTCACCGAAAAGGCCGATGCCGCAAAAGACCGGCTCGCGTCGCTATTACAGACGCAGACCATCTTAAGCGAACAGCTTGCCGCGCTGAAAACGCGCAGTGACGCCGCCAAAGCCGAAGCGCAGTGCAAAAAATTGTGGGGAGCTGCCGAAGACGCGGCGCGCACCGCGCGTCTGACCGTCGTAGGGCAGGATTCGGCGGCAGAAGCCAAATGGAACCAAAACAGCGCCGCCGCGCTTGCCACAGGGCTCACGGACGGCACGCCCTGCCCCGTTTGCGGCGCGGTGCACCACCCCGTGCTCGCCGTGCCGTGCGCAGGTGAGACGACAAAAGAAGAACTTGATGCGCTGCGCAAAAAGCTTGAAGACCTGCGGCAGGAGCAAAGCCGCGCCGAGCAGACGGCCGCCGCCGCAAAAGCGCGGCACGAGGTCGCTTTCGCACAATTAAACGCCGCAAACGATGCCGCAAAAAGTATCACAGAAAGCGAAGAGGTGCTCACAGCGGCCTACATTGCGGCGCAAACGGCGCTCAACGAAGCGCAAAAGCTTGCAGCGCAGGCGCCGGCCGCACACAAGAAACTTGAGACACTCAAAGCGGAACGCGAAGCGCTTATGCAGGTCGAGAGCCGCCACAACGCTGCGCTTGCCGCCTGCCGCGCCGCTTTGGAAGAAAAGCGCCGCCAATTAAGCGCCATGGACACCGTACGCGATGCGGCGCAAATCACATTGGAGATGACCGAAATCCAAAAGCGCATTCGCGTGCTTGAGCAGGAGACTGCAGCGCTTGAGGAAGCGTTCCACGCTGCGGAAAACGCGCTTTCTGCCGCAAACGAGGCCGTAAAAGCTGCCGCACAGCAGATGTTCGCCGCAAAGAAAGCGAAAAATGCCCTCGGCGCAGCGCCGGAAAAGGACCTCCCGCAAAGCAAAGCGGAGCTGGACGCAAAAAGCACCGAAACGCAGACACTTTCCGTGCAGCTTGGGCGCTTTGGCTCCGACCTGCGCACCATTACGGAAAGCGCCGCCGCCGTGCAGCAATACACGGAGGAAGCCGCCGCGCTCGACGTACAGTACAGCCGCGCAGCAAAACTTGCGGGGTACGTGACCGGCCGCAGCAACGCCTTGCGCGTGCCGCTTTTGCAGTACGTACTCGGCATGATGCTCGATGAAACCATTCAGAGCGCAAACCGCTTTTTCTCCGTTTTAAGCCGCGGGCGCTACGCCTTGCAGCACAAGCAGGGCAAAAGCGGCGCGGGCTACGGCGGGCTTGACATTGAGGTCTTGGACGGCATGAGCGGCACGTGCCGCTCCGTAGAGACACTTTCGGGCGGCGAGCAGTTTTTGGCATCCCTTTCCCTCGCGTTCGGGCTTTCGGACGTCGTGCAGAGCTACTCGGGCGCGGTGCGGCTTGATTCCATTTTCATCGACGAGGGCTTCGGCTCACTCGATACCGACACGCTCGATACCGCCATGCGTGCGCTCGAGAGCATCCGCCAAAGCGGGCGCGTCGTCGGTATCATCTCTCATGTTTCGGAACTGCAAAGCCGCATCCCGACGATGATCCGCATTTGGAAGACCGCTTCGGGCTCCGCCGCAGCAAAAGTCATCGCGGAAGACTGAACCGTTTTTGAACAAAATGAAAAAGCTGAAATGCAAATTGCAAATCCGCCTTTATTATGCTATACTGAAAGCAATTAAGCGCAGGATTTTCTGCGCGGCCATGCAATGCTAAAAGAAAGGATCGCTTCCGGGCTCCTTCGGAAGCTTCGGTGAATGAATATGGTAAAGCTTTATGACGGCGGCGTTTACCTTGTGAACGGCACAGAGATTGTGCCGGAAGCCGCTGCACCCGAGACCTATCAAAAAGACACGGCAAAACAGGGTACTATTGCCTATTCCATTTTAAAAGCGCACAACACCGCAGAGGATATGCAGAACCTGCGCTTAAAATTTGATGCGCTCGCCTCGCACGACATCACGTTCGTCGGCATCATTCAGACGGCGCGCGCCTCCGGCATGGAGAAGTTCCCCATCCCCTACGTGCTCACAAACTGCCACAACAGCTTGTGCGCCGTGGGCGGCACCATCAACGAGGACGACCACGTGTTCGGCCTTTCCGCCGCACGCAAATACGGCGGCATTTATGTGCCGCCCCACATGGCGGTCATTCACCAGTACATGCGCGAGGCCATGGCGGGCTGCGGCAAAATGATTCTCGGCTCCGATTCCCACACGCGCTACGGTGCGCTCGGCACCATGGCCATCGGCGAAGGCGGCGGCGAGCTCGTCAAGCAGCTGCTCGAAAACACGTACGATGTCGCGTACCCCGGCGTTGTGGCGGTGTACCTCACCGGCAAGCCGCGCCCGGGCGTGGGCCCGCAGGACATCGCGCTTGCCATCATCGGCGCGGTGTTTAAAAACGGCTACGTAAAAAACAAGGTCATGGAGTTCGTCGGCCCCGGCATTAAGAGCATGACGACCGATTACCGCAACGGCGTGGACGTCATGACGACCGAGACCACATGTCTCACCTCCGTCTGGTGCACAGACGACGACACGAAGGCCTACCTCGCAAAGCACGGCCGCGCGGACGATTACCGCGAGTTAAAGCCGGCCGACGTGACATACTACGACGGCTTGGTCTATGTAGACCTTTCCACCGTAAAGCCGATGATCGCGCTGCCATTCCACCCGAGCAACGCGTTTGAGATTGACGAATTGAACGCGAATCTCGGCGACATCCTGCGCGAAGTAGAAAAGGAAGCCGCGCGCTTGACGGAAGGCAAGGATATCGAATTCAGTCTGACGGATAAGATCACCCCAAAGGGTTTGCAGGTGCAGCAGGGCATCATTGCGGGCTGCGCGGGCGGCACATATACGAACGTCATGGCGGCAGCGCACATCTTAAAGGGCGCGCAGTGCGGTCAGGGCGAATTCACACTGGACGTCTACCCGTCCTCACAGCCGGTGTTTATGGACCTGCTCGCAAAGGGCGCCATTTCCGACCTCATGGCGACGGGCGCCATCGTGAAGACCGCATTCTGCGGCCCGTGCTTCGGCGCAGGCGATACACCGGCGAATAACGCGCTGAGCATCCGCCACGCCACACGCAACTTCCCGAACCGCGAAGGCTCCAAGCCGGGCGCAGGCCAACTGAGCGCCGTCGCACTCATGGACGCACGTTCTATCGCGGCAACAGCGGCAAACGGCGGCATTTTGACCTCCGCCGAAAAGTACGCGGACAACTATGAGGTGCCGGAATACAACTACGATGATTCCTCCTACCGCGCCCGCATTTACAACGGCTTCGGCAAGGCAGAGCCGGAGGATAAGCTCATCTACGGCCCGAACATCAAGGATTGGCCGGAGCAGGAGGCACTTGCGCAGAACATTCTGCTGCGCGTCTGCTCGAAGATCATGGATAAGGTCACAACGACCGACGAATTGATCCCGTCCGGCGAAACGTCTTCGTACCGCTCCAACCCACTGGGGCTTGCGGAGTTCACACTCTCCCGCCGCGACCCCGGTTACGTGCAGCGTGCAAAGGATGTCCGTGCACTCGAAAAAGCGAGACTTGCGGGCGAAGCACAAAGCGATGAAGCTCTGAAAAACACACTCGGGAAAGTGAAAAACATCCTGCCCGACGTCGATGAAAAGACAATCGAAATCGGCAGTGTCATTTACTGCGTGAAGCCCGGTGACGGCTCCGCGCGCGAACAGGCGGCAAGCTGCCAGCGCGTCTTGGGCGGCCTTGCGAATATCTGCTCCGAGTACGCCACCAAGCGCTACCGCTCCAACGTGATGAACTGGGGCATGCTGCCGTTCCAGATGAAGAATGAACCCGCCTTCGAGATCGGTGATTATATCCTCGTCCCGAACGTTTTGGACGCCATGGACGGCGATATGCAGAGCATTAAAGCGTATGTGCTCGGCGATGAAGTAAAGGAGATCGAGCTTTACATTGCCCCGATGACGGAAGACGAAAAGAAGATCGTCAAAGCCGGCTGCCTCATCAATTTTAACCGCAAGAATTAAAGTAAAGCATAAGAAAACGGCGAGTCCTGTTCAGGATTTCGCCGTTTTTGTATGCATTTTTCGTCTTCATAGAGAAGCGACGCAAAAAGTTTTTGATCGACCTTTTTTCAAAAAGGTCGCGGGTTCTTAGGGTAGCGCCCTAAGTCGTCGTCCGCAGACGACGAAATCTATTTGCCTTCCAAAAAATCAGGACGGGAGAGGGAACAGTCCAGTGGACTGTTCCCTCGTGGGAGACCCAATTAGGGGGTCTCCCAAAGGACGGCAACACGCCGCCCTTTTAATTTACTTTTTGCTTTCAAAAAACGCAATAAACCGGTTCCAGTCCTCGCGGCTGAAATAGTGCAGACCGGGACGGCGGTGATAGCCGATGCGGCCCGCGTGAAGGTTAAAATCGTAGTCTTCCGACGTTTCTTCATAGGGAAACGCCTCCTTGTCCCCCGCTGCCGCCGCATAGCAGCTCAAAAGCTCGGACGCGGGGTCTGCCCAGTCGTCGCCCGCCGCAGACGCCACGTATACATAGCGCGGCGCAATGCTCGCGAGCAGGTAGTGCTGGTCAAACGGCAGCGCGTCCGTTTTGCCGACATACTGCCCGAACGATTCGCTGAACCAGAACGGAAACTGCCTATAAATATCGTCAAGCTGCTCGCCTTTTTTGCCGCGGAACAGCGCCGCACCGGCACAGCCGGAATCGTTCGAGTAGCCAAACGCGAAGCGGGTATCCAGCGCAGCAGTGAGCAGTGCCGTTTTGCCGAGGCGCGAATGCCCGCACACAACGGACTTTGCGCAGTCCAGCCGCTCGTCGTGCTCGGCGTAATCCATGCAGCGCATCGCCGCCCACGCCCACAGTGCGATTTTACCCGCGTCATGCGGCGCGCGTTTGCCGTTTTCATACAGAACACCCGCAAGGCCGGAGGTGAAGTCGCCGTCGTCGCGCGTCACATCCTCATAGCCGAACGAAAGCACAGCAAAGCCGTTGTCGATGAGCTCCTCCGTCGGCATGTAGCGGTCCGGCACATCGCTTCTGAAGTTGATGTGGACAAAAAACGGGTGCGGCCCCTCTGCGGTCGGCACAGCCAAATACACCGGGAACGCGAAATCTTTGCCGTTTACCACAACCCGAAACGTCAGCTTTTCCAGCGTCGCCTTGCCCGCGCAGAAATTATCCGCAATGCCGGGCTCCGCTTCCCAAACGAACGATTCCGGCGCCTTCGGCAAGCAGCCGTATTCCTCCCGCTGCAAAAGCTCCAGCATCTCCGCGCGCGATTTTAAACTCGGCACATTCCTCTTTTTCAGTTCATCCAAAAACATACAAACGCCCCCTTTATGCGGTTATTGTAGCCGTCCTTTTAGGCGTTTGTCAATCTTCAAAACCACCAAAAAAGCTGCCCTCTCTTTGTCAGAGAAGACAGCTTCGTTTTGTTTTACAGGCGTTTTACGCGCTTTCCTCTGCGTGCTCGAACTGGCTGTTGTAGAGGTTTGCGTAGAAGCCGTTTTTTGCGAGCAATTCTTCATGCGTGCCCTGCTCCACGATGTCGCCGTCCTTCATGCAGAGGATGAGATCAGCGTTGCGGATTGTTGAGAGGCGGTGCGCGATGATAAAGCTTGTACGGCCGCGCATCAGATTATCCATTGCAGTCTGGATGGAAAGCTCGGTGCGCGTATCGACGGAGCTTGTCGCTTCGTCAAGGATCATGATGCGGCTGTCAGACAAAATCGCACGGGCGATGGTGAGCAGCTGCTTCTGTCCCTGCGAGACATTCGTCGCTTCTTCATTGAGGATCGTGTTGTAGCCGTCCGGCAGTGTGCGCACAAAGTGGTCAACCTGCGCCGCTTTTGCCGCCTGAATGACCTCCTCGTCCGTCGCGTCCAAGCGGCCGTAACGGATGTTCTCCATGATGGTGCCGCTGTAAAGCCACGTGTCCTGCAGAACCATGCCGAATTCTTTTCTGAGGTCGCCGCGGGCAAACTCCGTGATGTCCTTGCCGTCAAGGTAAATCTTGCCGGATTTAAGGTCGTGGAAGCGCATGAGAAGCTTTACCATAGTCGTTTTACCTGCACCCGTCGGGCCGACAATAGCGATTTTCTGGCCTGCTTTCACATCGGCGGAGAAATCGTGGATGACAGTCTCGTCGGTGTCTTCGTAGCCGAAGCAAACGTGGTCAAAGCGGATGTCGCCGCGGATATTGCTGCTTTCCACGGTGTATTTCGGCGTTTTTTCGACGATCTCGGGTTCATCAAGGAAATTGAAAATGCGCTCTGCCGCCGCCATGGTGCGCTGTACCTGGCTCGAAATGCTTGCCATCTGGGTGATGGGCTGCGTGAAACTGCGCAGATACTGGATGAACGCCTGAATGCCGCCGATGGTCATGCTGCCGCCTGCCGCCATAGATGCGCCCAAAATGCACACCACAACGTAGCCGAGATTGCCCACAAAGCCCATGATCGGCTGCATCAGGCCGGAGAGGAACTCCGACTTCCAGCCCGCGTTATAGAGCTTTTCGTTTTCGCACTCGAATTTCTCCATGGAGCGCGCTTCGCCGTTAAATGCCTTCACGACGACGTGCCCGCCGTACATTTCCTCCACGTGGCCGTTCACCGCGCCGAGGTATTCCTGCTGGCCGACGAAATATTTCTGCGAGGATTTCACAATGCGTCCGACAAGCAGCAACGAAATCGGGACGATGCACAGTGCGACAAGCGTCAACTGCCAGCTGATGGAAAGCATCATAATAAGCACGCCGATGATGGAGCACACAGACGTGATAAGCTGCGTGATACTCTGGTTAAGACTCTGGCTGAGCGTATCAACATCGTTCGTGATGCGGGAAAGCACGTCACCCTGACTCGTTTTGTGAAAATACGAGACGGGCAGGCGGTCGATCTTTTCCATAATGGCACGGCGCATGTTGTATGAGACCTTCGCCGAAACGCCGGACATCGTAAATCCCTGAATGTAGGAGAACAGCGCGCTCAACGCATACAGCCCCACAAGGAACAGTAAAACTTTCGCGATATAGCCAAAGTCAATGCCCTCCGCAGCGCCGGTGATGATGCGCATCAAGCCGGCTGTCAGCTCATCGGTCGCTTTTGCGAGGATCTTCGGGCCGACGATCGTGAACACGGTGGAAAGCGCCGCAAAAATGACGACGATGAGTATTTTAAACTTAAACGGGGAAAGATACGAAATAAGCTTTTTAAAGCTGTCTTTGAAGTCCTTGGCTTTTTCGATGGGCATCATGCCTCTGCCGGGCCCGTGCGGACGAGGTGCGTTTCTTTTCGGTTCGCTCATGCCAATTCCTCCTTTGAAAGCTGACTTTCCGCAATCTCGCGGTATTCCGGGCACGTTTTCAAAAGCTCTTTATGCGTGCCCTTGCCGACGATTTTGCCTTCATCCAGCACAATGATCTGCTCGGCGTTCATGATGGTGGAAACGCGCTGCGCGACGATGAGCACGACGGCGTTTTCCGTGTATTTCGTCAGCGCACGGCGCAGCTTTGCATCCGTTTTGAAATCGAGCGCGGAGAAGCTATCATCGAAAATATACACCGGCGCTTTTTTCACGAGCGCACGGGCAATGGCAAGGCGCTGCTTCTGGCCGCCGGAAACGTTGCTGCCGCCCTGCGCGATGGAGCTTTCCACACCGTTCGGCAATTCGCTGACAAATTCCGTAGCCTGTGCGCAATCGAGCGCTGCCAGCACCTCGTTCACATCGGCGTCTTCCTTGCCGTACTTGATGTTGGAATCGATTGTGCCGGAGAACAGCATGGCCTTCTGCGGCACGTAGCCGATGTTATCGCGCAGTTCCTTTTGCGAAAGCGTGCGGATATCCTTGCCGTTCAGGTAAACTGCGCCGCCGGTGACATCGTAAAAACGCGGGATGAGGTTGATGAGCGTCGATTTTCCCGCACCCGTCGCGCCGATAAACGCCGTCGTTTGGCCGGGCTTTGCGGTAAACGAAATGTGGCTCAAGGTATCTTCCTCGGCGTTGCCGTAGCGGAAGGAAACGTCGTCAAAACGCAGCTCACCGCTTTCATTACCGAGTGTAACCGGGTTTTCCGGCTCTTTAATGGAAAGCTCCGTCGTCAGCACCTCCTGCACACGGTCTGCGGAAACCATGGCGCGCGGCACCATAATGAAGATCATCGAAATCATCAGGAACGACATGATAATCTGCATCGTGTACTGGATATACGCCATCATGTCGCCTACCTGCATGGTGGATTCCGCAATGGCGTGCCCACCCACCCACATGATGAGCAGCGTGACAAGATTCATGATGAGCATCATGATCGGCATTGTAATGCTCATCACGCGCTGGGTAAAGCGGTTTGTGCGGGTGAGGTCTTCATTCGCCTTATCAAAGCGCGCCTCCTCGAATTTCTCATTCGTAAACGCGCGTACCACGAGCATGCCGCTCAAATTCTCGCGGCTGACGAGATTTAATCTGTCCGTCAAACGCTGCAAGCTCTTGAATTTCGGCATTGCAACGTTTAAAAGTACGATGACAAGCCCCAGCAAAACGATGACCGCGAGCGCGATGATCCAGCTTAGTGAAACGCTTTTTTGCAGCGCGAAAATAATGCCGCCCACGCCCATGATCGGCGCGTAGCACATCAAACGCAGACCAATGGAAATAAGCATCTGCACCTGTGTCACGTCGTTCGTCGTGCGCGTGATGAGCGATGCGGTGGAAAATTTATCGAACTCCGTGTTGGAGAAGCTTTCCACCTTGCGGAACACATCGCTGCGCATCTGCTTTGCCACGCCGGACGAAATACGCGACGCGAAGAAGCCGACGAGCACCGCCGCCAGCACGCCGAGCAGCGCGATGCCGAGCATCTCAAGGCCCTTTATCACAATGTAGTGCACCTGCTTTGCGTCCAAATCGACGCCGAGTTCCTTATAGAACAGCTTTGTAAACGTCGCGCCCACCTGCGAGCCGATCATCGACTGCGCGTTTTCGGCAGAATCAATCGCTTCGCTGAACGTCTCTTTCGGCATCTGCTGTAACATGGGGATAACAGCATAAAGCTGACGCATATCCATGTCCTGCACGCCGCTTTCGGTGTCCACCGCCTGACCGGTCTGCGTGCCGTAATCCTTCAGGAACGTCATGAACGCATACGCCGCTTTACCGTAGGCATCGCCCACCGCCTGCACGTCTGCATCTTTGCTTAAAGCGACCGCATCCATGTCCTTGATATTCTCGTAGGTTTTCGCAAGCTTCGTCTCTTCATCGCTGCCGTGCTCCACCGGCGTGTAGGCGTTTTTGAACGTCCCCGCCTCCGCGTCGTTCATAAACAGCGTCAATAAGTCAACGGCCTGTTGGTTCAAAACCGCAGGTGCAGCCTCATCCACACCGCCAAGCTGAATGCCGGTGTTCACAATGTCGCTCATCAGGTTCGGTAATGTCAAGTCACACATCGCCTGCCCGAAAAGCAGCAGAATGCACGCCAGCACCAGCGCCGCAAACGGCTTTAGGTACGTTTTCAGCAATTTCATTCGGTTTTCTCCTTTCTCATCTCCGGATATCTGCCCGTCTCGTTAAAGTTTTCAAGGTTTCGCCGTATTTGCTCCATGACGCGGTGGAAGACCTGCATATCTTCCGGGCTGATACCGGCGCACATTTTTTCATAATATTCATGCTTCAGCTCTCTGCACCGCTTAACAGCCGGCTCGGCCTTCGGCAACAAAACCAAATGTACCATGCGACGGTCGTTTTGGTCAGGTTTTGTTTCAATCCATCCGCCGCGCACAAGGTGGTCTACCGCCTTACTCATCAACGAGCGCGAAACACCCATGCGCCGCGCAATGCGCCCGGCCGTATCGACCTTTGTTGTGGAAAGGCACATGATCACACCGGATTCCACCGCGGAAAGGTCTTCATCCGCCAGCACCTTACGAAGTTCCGTATTGATGATGCGCGCGATCTGCGTTAAGTGCTCCGCAAGCCCGTCGTGAAACGGCACGGCCGTACACGCTTGCTCGTCTCGCTTCATTCCTCGCACCTCCTGTTGCTTACTGCTGAACATCGCCAAAAGTTTTTAACGATGTCCATTTCCGGAAATAGTTTAAAACTAAATTGTTCATTTTTGAACTGTTAAGGAATGAACATATTATAGACCGATAAAAACAAAAAAGCAATGACTATTTTGTGAACAAAGATGCCAAATTGTATTTCAGAAAACCATATACCCGAAAAGAAAAAAGACCCGCAAACACAGCGAACTGCATTTGCGGATCTTGAATCAGGCAATTATAAGGTGAAGTCAAATTACTTCAGTTCGACCTCAGCGCCAGCCTCGGTGAGCTTCGTCTTAAGAGCCTCAGCGTCGTCCTTGGAAACGCCTTCCTTAATGGTCTTCGGAGCCTCGTCAACCATAGCCTTAGCTTCCTTCAGACCCAGGCCGGTAGCTTCCTTAACAACCTTGATAACGTTGATCTTGTTTGCGCCAGCAGACTTCAGAACAACGTCGAACTCGGTCTTCTCTTCAGCAGCCGGAGCAGCAGCGCCAGCGCCAGCGACCATAACCGGAGCAGCAGCGGAAACGCCGAACTCCTCTTCGATAGCCTTGACCAGCTCGTTGAGCTCGAGAACGGTCATGGACTTGATTTCTTCAACAAACTTTGCGATATCAGCCATTGTAATATCCTCCTAAAATTTTAAATTGAAAATTATCCTGCAAACTTATGCAGTTTCCTGAGCCTTTGCAACTTCACTAAGTGCAATAGCAAGACCACGCGGGCCGGATACGAGAACGCTAAGCAGCATCTGAACAAGACCTTCCTTGCTCGGGAGATCTGCGATTGCAGCGATCTCTGCCGGAGACATGACCTTACCGTCCATGTAGCCGGACTTAATAACGAACTTACCGTCGGAATCCTTTGCAAACTTGTTCAGGATTCTTGCCGGAGCGATCTGATCCTCGTGGGAAACAGCCAGAGCGGTTGTGCCTTCGAGAACCTCGGACATACCCTCGATCTCGGTGCCTTCGATAGCACGCTTGAGAAGAGTATTCTTAACGACAGTGTACTCAACGCCGGCTTCACGCAGTTCCTTACGGAGCTTTGTGTCGGCCTCTGCAGTGATACCCTTGTAGTCTACGACAACACCGGATACGCTGTTAGCGACCTTATCCTTCAGCTGAGCAACAATTGCCTGCTTTGTTTCCAAAACGCTTTTACTGGGCAAAATATTCACCTCGCCTTTCAGTTATGATTTGGAAAAGCGCCAAAATGAACGATTTTCCTCGGTGCGAAAACTAAAAATGCCTTCCCACTTACCGCAGGAAGGCATAAAAAGTACAAAGTAACTTTTCCGCTCCCTCGGCAGGCGGTAAAACCTTTCAGCCCGGAAAACCGGTGCACCTGCTGTCTTAGGTAAACAGCTTTGTAATTATAGCATGGCAGAAGAACTCTGTCAAGCCTTAAATTTAAGATTCAGACGAACCTTAGCCAACCTTGTTCGGGTTGATCTTCACGCCCGGGCCCATCGTTGCAGCAACAACGCAGGAACGGATGTACTGGCCCTTAGCAGCAGCCGGCTTTGCCTTGTTGATGGCTTCCAGCAGCGTGTTGAAGTTTTCCGTCAGCTTCTCTGTGCCGAAGGAAATCTTGCCGATCGGGCAGTGGATGATGTTGGTCTTGTCGAGACGATACTCGATCTTACCGGCCTTCGCTTCGGTGATTGCACGTGCAATGTCCGGAGCAACGGTGCCGGCCTTCGGGTTCGGCATGAGGCCGCGCGGGCCAAGGATCTTACCGAGACGACCAACCATACCCATCATATCCGGGGTCGTGATGAGGACGTCAAAATCCATCCAGCCTTCGGACTGGATCTTCTGGATCATATCATTGCCGCCGACGAATTCAGCACCGGCTGCACGAGCCTCGTCTTCCTTCTCCGGCTTGCAGATTGCGAGCACGCGGACGGTCTTGCCCGTGCCGTGCGGCAGGACGATAGCACCGCGGACCTGCTGGTCTGCATGACGGCCGTCAACGCCCAGCTTTACGTGGACTTCAACGGTTTCGTCGAACTTTGCTGTACCAGTCTTGACACAGAGGTCAAGCGCTTCCTGCGTATCATAAAGGCGGCTGCGCTCGATGAGCTTTGCGCCATCGACATACTTTTTACCGTGTTTCATTCATGTTCCTCCTAAAGTGGTAGATATCGGATTCTCAGAGAGTTTCCTCCCACCCGGGTAAAATCAAATCAATCGACTACTTCGATGCCCATGCTGCGTGCAGTACCGGCGATCATGCTCATAGCACTCTCGATGGATGCAGCGTTGAGATCAGGCATTTTCTGCTCGGCGATCTTCTTTACCTGCTCGCGGGTAATCTTTGCGACCTTTGTCTTGTTCGGTGTGCCCGAAGCTGTTTCGATGCCGCAAGCCTTCTTAATAAGAACTGCTGCAGGCGGCGTCTTTGTTACAAAGGTAAAGGAACGGTCTGCGTATACTGTGATGACGACCGGGATGATAAGACCAGCGTCGCCCTTGGTGCGCTCGTTAAATTCCTTTGTAAATGCCATGATGTTAACACCGTGCTGACCGAGAGCAGGACCAACCGGTGGTGCCGGGGTAGCTTTACCGGCAGGTATCTGGAGCTTAATAAAGCCCGTAACCTTCTGAGCCATTTGTTTGCACCTCCAAAATTCGTGGTTGATGGCGGAACGTCCGTGAAAATTCAGGCGTTCCTCCCACAGGGGGACATATCCCCCTCAATAAAAAGCGGATTACCGCAATTTACCGTGTGTTATTCCACCGGCTCCGCCTGGTCAAGTTCCAGGTCAACCGGGGTTTCACGTCCGAACATCGAAACCATGACGCGAATGTGGTTCTTGTCCACATCAATCTCTTCCACTGTTCCGATAAAGCCCTCAAGCGGGCCGTCGGTAATCTGGACGCTGTCACCGACATTGTAGGAGACTTCGACATTCCTCGTCTCCACACCGAGTCGCTCCACTTCTTCATCCGTGAGCGGAATCGGCTTGGAAGACGGGCCGACGAAGCCCGTGCAGCCGCGGATATTGCGAACCGCGTACCACGATTCATCCGTGAGGATCATCTTTACAATGACGTAACCCGGAAAAATCTTGCGTTCCACTTCCTTGGTCTTGCCGTTTGCGGCAACTTCTGTGACCTTTTCGGTGGGTACGCGAATCTCAAAAATCAAATTCTGTAAAGAGTGGTTTTCCACCGTCTTCTCCAGATTTGACGCAACCTTGTTCTCATACCCGGAATAGGTATGAACCACATACCATTTTGCTTCGTCCGACATTTCGATTCCTCCGCTTCTCAAATAAACGCGCGATCATTCGCGCTGCTTATTTCGCCACTTGCATGACGAGACCCAGCAAATTCATGAAGACGGTATCCAGCAGGAAAATGAAGAGACCAAGCAGGATGATCGTCGCAAGAACGACACCCACATTTTTGAAAACGTTCTTCGGCGTAGGCCAAACGATCTTTTTGATCTCGCCCTTGCAGTCGCGGAAAAACTTTCCCGCTTTCTTCGTAAAGCGAACAAAGCCGTTTTCTTTTTTTGCTTTTTCGGCCATAACTTCGTTCCTCGCTTTACTTCGTCTCTCTGTGGAGCGTGTGCTTCTTGCAGAATCTGCAGTACTTGTTCATCTCAAGTCTGTCGGGATCATTCTTCTTGTTCTTCTTTGTGTTGTAGTTGCGCTGTTTGCATTCAGTGCAAGCTAAAACGACCTTTACTCTCATGACGGCACCTCCCGTTTTACGGAAAAAATTTGGGATGTTCTCCCAGCCTCCCTCAAAATTTGGGCGCAAAAAAATAGCCCCCAACTTGAGGTATACCTATAATAGCATAGGATATACGCCGCTGTCAAGAGCTATTTTGAGATTTTATGCGGTTTTTCAGTTGCTCAGGCGTGCCTCCACCTTTTTGCCCTTCTTCTTTACCTTTTCGGGCTTGATGTTCTTGCCGATGAGTTTTCTGGAGTGCTTATACACCTTCTGCAGGTCGCAGCCGTCCGTAAAGTTCGCGATGATATTCCGGATGGCCGCCTCGTCCTTAATATTATTCAGAACACCGAACTGAATGACTGCACGGGTGTCCATATCACCCGCGGCGTACATGTCGCAGAAAATGGTGCACATGCGCTTCATGGGCTCGCTGTCCTTATAGTTCTTCGCAAGATTCTCGCACTTCGGCGCAACCTTCTCAGCAGCAAACAGTGCCGTGCGCACCTGACCGTACACGATGCGTTCCTCGTTCATTTCGTCGCGCAGCTCCGGGAACACCGGCACCAAGCGGTTGAGAAAGAACTGCGGATCCGCGTTGTTCTCTTCATCCTTCTTGCGGCGCTTCTTCGCGGTCTGTACGAGCTCGCGGCGCTTAGAGCCCTGCACGAGCTCAAGAAAGTCGTTCGCGATGCTCTCCGCGTCCTGCATGGTGTTTTCACCTTCATCGAACAGCCACATGGAAAGCTGACGCCAGTCGCCCGGCTCCTTCGGGGTCTTCATCGTCGCGCTGCGCAGCACAAAGCGCCGCTGCTTCGTCTCGTAGAAAAGGCCGTAGGCCACTTCGCCCGTCGTAAACATCACGCCGCGGCCGTTGTCGGTCTCCAGCGCCACAGCTTCGCCAAAGCCCTGCTCATTTAACGCTGCCTGCAATTTTTCCTGTATCAGTTCAAAAGCTTTCTGCTCCAAGTTATGATCACTCCGTTACATTAGTAATTTAGAGTATAACACAGTTTTCGCGCATTGTCTATGAAAAATCCATGAATTCCCGGAAACTTATTTTTTATCGGAACATAAATCCATTGCCATCATGCATTTTATATGCTAATATAGGCTCGTATTGAAAATATGCGGGCTCGGCCCGCAACAGAAATGAAGGAAATCGATTATGACAGAACACGGCGGCGCTGCCGCTTTAAAACAGAATAACCTCGCCGCTCTGCGCAGCGCGCTGTACCACACGGATTTCGCCACAAAAAAAGAGCTTGCCGAGCAATGCAGGTTAAGCCTTGCGGCCTGTACGGCGCTCCTCGGCGAGATGATCGACGACGGACAGGTGCTGGAGCTCGCCTTTGCCGCATCGAACGGCGGCCGTCCCGCGCGCCGCTTTTCCATCAACCCAAACTACGCGCACATTTTGTGCCTGTATACCGCTAATAACGACGTGGAAAGGAGCGGCATCGCCCTGCGCGTGTGCGATTTAAAGGGAAACAGCTTGCAGGAAAAATTCTGCCCGCTCGACGACATTCTGCCGGAGGACCTCACGCTGTTCATCACACAGATGGTGCAGGCAGATCCGCTCATCCGCGCAGTCGGCATCGGCATTTCCGGCGTCACCGACCGCGAAGGCGCCATTGAATCCCTTGCGTTCCCGGCGTTAAACGGCTTCAACCCGAAAAAGGTACTCGAAGAACAGCTCGGCATCACGGTCATCACGGAAAACGACATGCACTTCACGTCCTACGGCTTTTACGTGCGCAACCCCTGCGACCACCCGTACTCCCTTTCCGTTCTCTACTGGCCGAGCCACCGCAGCGCCGGTGCGGGCACCGTGGTGGACGGACACATCATCGTCGGCAGTACAAAATATGCGGGCGAGCTCATCAGTCTGCCGCTCATCAACTCCACCGCTACAAAAGTCGAGACCGTCTCGCGCATGATTCACGGCGAAAATATCGTGCCGCTGATGCAGACCGCCGCCGTGTGCACCATTGCACTTTTGAACCCGGACATCCTCTTTCTCACCGGCTCTGCCACCTTGAACGTGCGCGAAAAAGACATCATCGATTACTGCAAGCAGAGCATCCCGGAAAACCACATGCCCGTTTTCCGCATGCAGGCGGACATCCACGAGGAATACATGACCGGTATCTTCTCTCTGACGCGTCAGGCTTTGAAATTCAAACATTGAGCCTCTTTTTGAAATGTACAGACAACGCCCTTTAAAATTTCCTAAATCTCGCAAAAACTTTTCTGCTGCTTTTTTGCAAAATGTTTAAAAAGGGGCTTTACAAACGGAAGCGAATGTGATAAGATACCTTTTGTCAGAAAGTGACGAAAGTGTCCGATCCAAAAGGGATGAAGGACAACGGGGAGTTTATACGGGCGCGACACGCTGGGGATTTGCCCACACCGCACCCATAAATGAAGAAGACAGGACAAAGCGTTTTCAGATGCGCTTTGTCCTGTTTTTCGTTTTACAAAATCATTTCTTTACAATCTGCGCCGCTTCGCGTGCTAGCGCCTCAATGGCGTCAAAATCTCTGGCGTCCAGCAGCTTACCCGGCACCATCCAGCTGCCGCCGCAGCACAGCACGTTTGGCAGCGCAAGGTACTCCGCCGCGTTCTGCGCGCTGATACCGCCGGTGGGCATGAATTTCATATTGCCGTAAGGACCGCCGAGGGCCTTCAGCATTTTCACGCCGCCCACAACCTCCGCCGGGAACAGCTTCACAAAATCGAGTCCCATGCGCATGCAGGCTTCCACCTCCGTCGGTGTCGCGCAACCGGGGATGACCGGCACACGGTGCGCAATGCACCAGCGCACGACCTCCGGGTTCGTGCCCGGACTGATAATCGCGGAAGCGCCCGCCTTCACGGCGCGCTCTGCGGTCTTTACGTTCAAAACCGTACCGGCGCACACGCACACGTCCGGCACCTCTATCTTAATGCGGCGAATGGCTTCCTCCGCCGCGTCTGTGCGGAATGTCACCTCCGCCGCGGGCAGCCCGCCTTTTTTCAGCGCCAGCGCCAGCGGCACTGCTTTTTCCGCATCGTTGATCTGAATAACAGGGATAATCCCGATCGATTTTAACGTTTCCCGAAAATTCATAGAACACCCTCCCGATGATTTTCTTCAATTTATTGTATCATGCGCCGCAAAACTTTGCAATATATCCCCATTTCAAATAAATTCCGTTTTATTTCAAATTTGCGCTTGACAAATGAAATAACATTCGATATTTTATCCTCATCAGCTGAACCACACCCGGGAGGAAACTATGGCAAGAACACCGCGCATCACGGCGGAAATGCTGCTTGAGGCAGGCGCCGCCATCACACTGGAAAAAGGCGCAGATGCACTCAATGTCCGCAGTGTCGCCGCTAAACTCAACTGCTCCGTGCAACCCGTTTTCCGCAACTTCGGCAGCATGGAAACATTCCGCCGCGCCGTCATCGAATATTT
>ERZ857882.2222-NODE-2222-length-20615-cov-6.435895_pt1 | contig 20615 bp, 16 predicted proteins | sample MGYA00519697_ERZ857882 | MGnify/ENA primary metagenome ERZ857882 (study PRJEB31778, sample SAMEA3449373) | human gut metagenome | biome: human gut; feature: human-associated habitat; material: faeces | place: United Kingdom | collected 2010/2012 ...
TTCTGCCCACAATACTTGGCTGGAGACGGCCCGGGAAGATAGGTAGCGCCAACACGAAAGAAGTCACTCATGCGAGTGACTTCTTTTTTTGTTTATTTTTTGCCTTGACAAGTTTCGCCTGGGAGACTATAATCGCCCAGTTAAAAAATGATGGAGATTTTTATGATGCAGAAAAATGGTTTATCTTCGCTCTTCCGGCCGGTGGAGCTCACACAAGGGGAATGCTGGAAAACGATCCTGGCATTCTCTTTCCCAATCATTGTTTCTTATTTGTTGCAGCAGGTCTATACGATCAGCGATGCGGCGATCGTTGGACAGACATTGACGGCGCAGGAAGTTGCTGGTGTCAACGATACGTCGTCGCTCATTTTTATCTTTTTGCAGTTTGCCTTTGGCGTCAGCGCGGGCTTCTGCGTAGTCACATCTTGTAATGTCGGCGCGCACAATCCTGCTGGCGTGCGCCGCTCGCTGACAACGCAGATCTTCCTTTCCGGTGTTCTCACAGTGGTGCTTACGGCCTTGGCTCTTGTGCTGCTTGATCCAATGCTCGCATGGATCAATGTAACGCCTGACAGCCCGGAAGTCTATCGCGCGGCCTACACCTATTGTGCCATCATTTTTGCCGGGATCGGCGCGCAGCTGTTCTATAATTTTATTTGCTCCTTCCTGCGCAGCATGGGCGACAGCGTGACACCGCTTGCCTTCCTGCTCTTTTCTACGCTGCTGAATGTGGGGCTTGACCTGCTTTTCATCGTTGTGTTCCGCTGGGGTGTTGCCGGTGCGGCCGTCGCCACGGTGAGCGCGCAGCTCGTAAGCACATTGGGCTGCTTTGCCTACGCATTTTTCAAATACCCTGAACTGCATCTGCACAGTGAGGACTGGAAGATCGAGCGGCATGACATTGTGCGCCATCTCATTCAGGGCATTCCGCTCGGCTTACAGTTTTCGGTGTTGGCAATCGGCATCATCGTGGTGCAGAGCATCGTTGTTCAGTTTGATATGCTGGGTGGAGCGATGGTCTCCAATGCGGCGCAGAACGGTTTCGGTGCGGCAAACAAGGTCAACAGTCTGCTGATGACGCCGCTCAACGGTCTCGGCTCTGCGATGACCAGCTTTACGGCGCAGAATCTCGGCGCGGGTGACACAAAGCGCATCAAAAAGGGCACGGTCCAGTCGATCATCATCATGCTCATCATGGCGGCATGTTCCATTCTGATCGGGTTGCTGCTTACCATTGACGGCACTTATCTGCGCATTTTCCTCAGTGCGGACAAGGTGACGGCGGAAACGATCCGCTTCGGCAATTCGTATCTCTATGTCGACCTTTCCCTCTACGGGTTCCTCGGGTTTATCTTCGTTGCACGCAACTGTGTGCAGGGTATCGGCAAGCCGCAGTTCGTGCTGGGTGCTGGTGCGGCCGAGCTTGTCGCGCGTGTGGCGGTCTGTTTGCTGCTGCCCGCCGCGCTCGCGGGCGGCATGGTCAGCGCGCAGGCGCCGCAGGCCGCGGTCTACGGCTTATGCGTGGCAGACCCCTGCGCATGGATCGCCGCGGACGCGGTGCTGTGTATCCCGTTTATCAAGAACATCATACGCGAAAGCTACGACTATCTCTACGGCAGCGGCCAGAAACTCATTGAGCGATAAAAAGAACCATAAAGTTGCCCCTCCGTATTTTGAATACGGAGGGGCAATTGTTGTCCATAATGAGACGGAGAAATCTGTTGTTACTCGATGTTCTTCAGACCGTCATATAGATTGTTGAAGGACTTTTCCTGACGGCATCTCCTGTAGGAGAGTTCTTTGTTTTCGCCGAATTCCAGCAAGAAGCATTTGGCAAGCTCTTCCACGGTCTGCTCAAGCGTCGTAAAAAACTGCTCATAGGCAAAGTTGCTTGCCGCCGAGCCTTCTTCAAAGCAATTCACGATCAGCGATTCGGTCACCTGATCGAGCTGATACATTTTTCAAAAAGTGCGGTCAAGGCCTGCTTCTCTGCCATGGTATTCCTCCTGAACGTTTCATTTGCTGCGTCAAAGCGTATCGTATCAGTCCTCGAACCACGCGACTGCGCGGATGGGCGAGCCGTCGCAGTTTTCAAGCTTGAGCGGAAAGCAGCTAAAGGAAAAGAGACCGCTGCCGCAGAGGTCGAGATCCTTGAGATTTTCGATATTGACGATGTCTTTGTGCGCGAAAAGCTTTTTGTGCCGCGTCAGGTTTTCATCCGCGATGGGGTCAAGACCGATCACGTCGAAGCCGATGCCCTTGTAGTCGCCCGCGATGATGTAATCCATCGCCGCGTCGTCGAGGCAGGGATAGTCGCCAAAGTAGGCGTCTGTTCTCCAGCGCTTGTCCCAGCCGAGGTGAAAGAGCAGAAAATCTGCCTCTTCCGCGTCGCTTCCATAGGCGAGGATACGCTCAAGCGTGATGGCCTCGCCCTCTTTTAGGTCGCTGCACTCGATGACGAGCGCCTTACCGATGAACTGCGAGGCGGGGAAGGCGTCGAGCGTCGTGCGGCCGGCAAAAAGGTGCGCGGGCGGATCCATGTGCGTGCCCGTGTGGGTGTACATGGTCAGCTTGGTTTCTTTGAAGCCGTCCTTTTCGTAGGTGTTCGCACCGGCGAGGATCGGCGGCTCCGTGCCGGGGTAGACCGGCATATTTTCGGAAATGGTGTGCGTGAGATCAATAACGCGCATGGTAAGACCTTCCTTTTCTGTTGAAGTTGAAATCAAAATCAGAACACGAACTGCACCAGCAGCATGTAGCACACCGTGCCGCCCGCGATGGAGAGCAGCATTTGTTTCTTCCACAGGTGCAGGCTGATCGTTACGGCGATGGCAATGAGCTCGGGCAGCCCGTGGGAAAAGTGCAGCACGTCGACATTGCGCAGGCAGTAGACAACGAGCATACCGAAGATCGCTCCCGGCAGTGCCGAGCCGAGGTATTGAATGTATTTCGGCGTCGGCTTTTTCGGACTGAAGACGAGAAACGGCAGAAAGCGCGTGAGCAGCGTACCGAGCGCGCAGAGAACAATGGTGAGGGCCTGTTGGAAGATCGTCATTTTGCCGCCTCCCGTGTCTTTGCTTCGATGGGCTTGCGCAGCGCGGTCAGCGCAATGAGAATGCAGATCATTGTCGGAATGAGGAAGTTGTCCGCACCGAAGAGAAGCAGGCACGCGACGCTCGCCGCAAGGCCGATCCATGCGCTGAAATGATGCGCTTCCTTGAGCCACTGGTCCATGAAGATGACAACAAACATCGCCGTCATCACAAAGTCGAGCCCCTCGGTATTGAAGCGCAACAGTCCGCCGAGAACGCCGCCGAGCGTCGCGCCCAGAAACCAGTAGAGTTCATCGAGCAGCGAGACGAAGAAGTAGAACCAACCATGATCCACACCCTCGGGGATCTCTGCTGTATAGTTGACACTGAATGTTTCATCGCACATGGCATAGATGAGATAAGGCTTTTTCCAACCTGTGCCCTTATACCTGTCGAGCATCGAAATGCCATAGAACAGATGACGCGCCTGGATCATGACCGCCATCAGAAAGACCTGCACCGGCGCGAACGGTGCGAGCAGCATACTCGTGGTCACAAATTCAAGGCTGCCGCCGAAGATGACGATGCTCATGATCATCGGATACCAGAAGCTGAAGCCCGACGTGCGCATGTAGACCCCATAGGTCATGCCGAGGAAGAGAAAACCTGCTAAAATGGGAATGGTGTGCGGGAATGCCGCTTTCAGCGCCGCGCCCGCGGGGGATTTGCTGCGCATGGGAAGAGAGACCTCCTTGGTGAAAGTGAAACTGCGGCACTCTATTCCGGATCGTCTGTGCTTTCGCTGCCGCTTGTGGTGATGAGCACGCTTGCAAGCAGCGTAAGAGACGAACCGAGAAGAATACGCAGCGTGAGCGTTTCGTGCAGGAAGAGAATGCCGGCAAAGATGCTCGTGATTGGTTCGAATGTGCTGAGAATGGCCGCGCGCTGCGCGCCGATCAAAAATGTTCCCTTCTGGAAGAGCACGACTGCACCGACGCAGAGGGTGAGGGAAAAGAAGATTGCTACGCCCCAACCGCCCACTGTCTGCGGCAGGCGGAACTGATGCGTGATCAGGCAGAGGGGCAGCGTACAGACCGAACTGATGAACGCCATGTAAAAGCTCAGGCGGAAGCCAGAGACCTCACGGTGGCGGAAATGCCCGAGAAGCAGGATATAGACGGCATAGGTCACACCGGAAGATAGCGCCAGCATCACACCGAGAGGGTCGATTGCGCCGCGGGGATCAATGAGCAGTGCAATGCCGAGCGAGCAGAGCAGCGCGCAAAACAGCGCGCGCTTTTTCACCTGTTCACGCAGCAGAAGGCCGCCCAACACTACAATGACCGGATAAGCAAAATGAAATACTGCGGCCATGCCGGAGTCAAGATAGCGATAGGAGCTAAAGAGCAAGACAGGAGTGAGAAAACAGCCGAAAAGACCACTCAGCCCGATTTCGATCAGCGCGCCGCGGCTCAGCCGAAGGCCTCCCTGCCTCCACCCCAACAGTGCGAGAACGGGGAGAGAGAGGGTATTGCGCAAGAATACGAGCATCATTGGCGTCACGTCCTGTGCATAGAGAAAGTTGGCGCTCAGCGGCATGCTGCCGAAGATCACCGCGCCTAAAATTACGCACAGTCCGCCGAGCCACTGCTTTTGGCGTTCCATCGAGTTCTCCCCCTTTACACAAGTAAAGTGAATGCAATTATCATACTCACGCTTTTCCTTCCAGTCAAGTGGGAAAATATCCAAATACCGGCTGCGTTGACAAATCCTGCCGCGGCTGTTATGCTGATGCTATCCTATGACATTGTGATAAAGAGAAGGTTGCAGCCATGTTTCTGTTTTATGTAAACCCTATTCTGATCGCCGCAGCGGTCATTCCGGCCATTGTCCTGCTGCGCTTTGTCTACAAGGAGGATCGGCTCGATAAGGAGTCACCGGGACTGCTGCTCTCACTTATGGTCTTTGGTATCCTTGCAACGTTTGCCGCCATCGTTACCGAGCAGATCGGTGAGGCGATCCTCGGCATTCTTCTGCCGCGGAACTCGACCGCGTACAACGTACTGCTTTACTTCGTTGTGGTCGCGCTTTCAGAGGAGGGGTTCAAATACCTGCTGCTGAGAAAGCGCACCTGGTGGTCGGGCGAATTCAACTGCCAGTTTGACGGCGTGGTCTATGCCGTGTTTGTTTCGCTTGGCTTTGCCCTGTGGGAGAACATCAGCTATGTGCTGATGTATGGTCTCGGCACAGCACTGGTACGCGCTATCACGGCTGTGCCGGGACATGCCTGCTTCGGCGCTTTCATGGGTGCATTTTACGGCCTTGCCAAGCGCTACGACAATATCGGCGATGCGGATCGCTGCCTGCGCTGCCGCCGCTTCGCCGTTGTGATACCGGTGCTGCTGCACGGTGCGTATGATTACATTGCGACTTATGAGTACGACGGCTATGCGTGGTTTTTCGTCGCGTTCGTCGCTGTGCTGTTTCTTGCGGCGTACCGCATGATCAAAAAGCTCGCGCGCGATGACCGTTTCATCGACGGCGACGACTATCATTACTACAACGGCCCTGAGATCTGAAAGAGCACCAAAAAAGCACCCGCTTACCTTTTGGTAAGCGGGCGCTTCTACAGTATTGCTGCCACGCTGCGCTGCCAATGCGCCAAAGGCGGTCAACTGCGCACGATGTAGTCGTATGCGACGAGCGCAAGGCCGTCAAAGGAGTGGATCGTGCCGCACTTTTGAAAGCCATAGGCTTCAAGCAGCGCTTGCATCGTGCGGTTGTCCGCGTGCGTGTCGGCGCGCAGGTAAGAGACTTTTGCGGTGCAGAAGTCAAAGCAGGCTTTGGAAAGCCCACGCACGCTTCCGTTGGAGGCGAGGCGGTGGACGGTGCCGTAGGGGGCGTCCGAGCGCCATGCACCGTTTCCGATCACGCGGTAAGTCTCATCTTCGCCGCAGATGAAGGCAAAGGTTCCGACAACCTCCCCGTTGTCGATAAAAACATAGCTGTTGCCGTTGGCAATGTCGTTGTCCAGTGTGTCGCGGCCGGGGTAGTTGTCGTCCCACTGGGAGGCGTTTCCGTTTGCTTTCATGTAGCACTTGGCGGAGGCAAAGACGTCCATGATGGCGTCAATATCGTTTGCTGTGGTTTTGCGAATTTCCATGGAAACTCCTTACGCCTTGTGCTGCTCGAACCAGGTCGTGATCTCGTTTAAGCGGCGGATGCGGTGCTTGGGCTTGCCGCTGCGCGAAAGCTCGTGGTTTTCGCCGCGGAAGAGGACGAGTCTGCTCTCCACGCCGTGCGCAACGAGCGCGGAGTACATCTGATAGCCCTGATCGACAGGGCAGCGATAGTCCTCAAACGAGTGAAGGAAGAGCGTCGGCGTTTTGACCTGATCGGCGTACTTCATGGGGCTGTGCCACCAGAACTTTTCGACGTCCGGCCAGATGGTCGAGCCGCACTGATCCTCAGAAAAGTCCGGGCCGATGTCGGACACGCCGTAAAAGCTTGTCCAGTTCGAGATCGAGCGCTGGCTGGCGCAGGCGCGGAAGCGGTCGGTGTGGCCGATGATCCAGTTGGTCATGAAGCCGCCGTAGGAGCCGCCGGTCTCAAAGAGGTTGTCTGCGTCCATCTCGGGATAACGCGCGAGCGCCGTATCGCAGAAGGCCATGAGGTCGTCAAAGTCGACCGTGCCGTACTTGCCGCGAATGTCCATGAACGCGCCGCGCCCGTCGCTGCCGGTGGGGTTGCAGAAGATGACAAAGTAGCCACGGCTTGCCCAGTACTGCATCTCATGGTAGAAAACGGGGCCGTAGACGGTCTTGGGTCCGCCGTGAATGTCGAAGATGACGGGGTACTTTTTGCTCGATTCAAAGTCCATCGGCTTTAGGATAAAGCCGTGCACCTCGTGGTCGCCGCGCGTGAAGCAAATAGCCTCGGGCCGGGCGACGTACTTGCCGCGCAGCGCCGCGTCGTTGAAGCGCGTGACGCGGCGGCCTTCTTCGTTATAGAGTTCCTGCGGTTTCATGTCCCAGAGCGCGCAGAGCAGCATTTTGCCGTTGCAGCGGTCGAAGCTGTCGACCGAGCCGTCGCGCACGAGAACGGGGGAGACGGTGCCGTCTTCGAGCTTGTAGAGCCCCGCGCCGTCGAAGCGCGTCGAGATGAAGTACAGCACGTCGCCGTCCATCTTGAACGCTTGACCGCCGCCGTGGCGGACGTCGCAGCCGACGGAGGAGCCGATGGCCTCGCCGTAAACGGCGTAGGGCGTGACGGCGAGCGTCTCATAGTCGAGCTTGTAGAAGTCGCAGTCGGTATTCATGCCGAACTTGCCGTCCGCGGCGGCGAGCAGCAGGAAGGACGCGCCGAGGGCGTAGGTCGAGATGACAAAATCGGGACGGCTCTTCACGACGATCTCCTGCTTGCGCGCTGCAAGCTCCATGCGGTAAAGGTCCGCGCCGCCAAAGTACGCGGGGCGGGGGCCGGAGACGTCAAGAAGGCTGTAGTAAACGGTCTTCTTATCCTCCGTGAGCTCAACGGCGCTCACGCTCATGCCCTCGGCGGTCAGGCGGGTGAGGGACTTCTTTTTCGCGTCGTAATAGAAAAGGCTCTCGTATGCGCCGCGGGTGTAGGTGCCGCCGTTCCACCACCAGGGGAGCTGCTCGATGACCTCATAGTCCTCGTTTTCCTTCTTGTCATCAAGATAGGCCTTGATAAGCTTTTTGTCGCCCTTGTAGAGTTCCTCAAAGCCAGGGAAGGTCGAGCCAACGGCGAGCAGATCGCCGCCCGGCAGGGGATAGACGGCGGACACGGGAATGGGGAAGGTGAAGGCAAGCTCCGCCTCGCCGCCGTCGAGCGCGATCCGATAAAAACGGCTCTGGAGCGAGGGCTCCTTCTCGCCCTCACGGTCGGCTGCAAAGAGGACGGTGTTCTCGTCGAGATAGCAGAAGGAGGATTCCTTTCCGCCGCTGGTCAGCGCACGGATGACGCCGTCTTTGAGCGTATAGAGGCGGGAATCATAGCAGTTTTTTTCTTTTTTTGCCTGGCTTACGGTGAAGCAGGCGGTCGTTCCCTCAGGGGAAAACGTCACGTTCGCCAGCGAGCGAACGGCGCAGAAATCATCAATGGCGATGGGTCTCATGGCACAAGCTCCTTTCATCGGCTGCGCGCAAAGCGCGCAAAACTATGCGAACATCATACCACAGCAGCAAAATGATTGCAATTGCGGATCAAAACTGTCGAAGCATACAAAAAAACACCTGCGCAAAGCACAGATGTTCACAAAAAAAGTCTTGACTTTTCCATTTCTATTTGGTAAAATTAAGCGCTTATAAACGGGAAAAGGTGAGGACGATTCCCCACCCATTACCGAAAGAATAGCATAACGCGGCAAAAAAAGCAAGATGCAGTTCGCCTTATTTTACAACAAGACCGGGTGTATCGAGCTGAAAGCAGCCGCCGCAATACATTCCTTCAAGCGGACAGGGCTTGAAGAAAAGAAAGGCGTGAAGAGCAAAATGGCCAAAGACAAGATGTATGGCAAAACCCTTCGCAAGAATTTCGCCCGACACGAGGAGATCGTGGAGATGCCGAACCTGCTGGCGCTTCAGAAGAAGTCCTACCAGTGGTTCCTTGATACGGGCCTGCGCGAAGTCTTTTCCGATGTTGCCTCGATCTCGAACTACGCGGGCAACCTTGAACTGAGCTTCATCGACTACAAAATGGACGAAGCGCCCAAGTACGACGTGCTCGAGTGCAAGGCGCGCGACGCGACGTATGCCGCTCCCCTGAAGGTGAGCGTGCGCCTCTACAACAAGGAGACCGGCGAGATCAAGGAGCAGGAGATCTTCATGGGCGATTTCCCGCTGATGACCGACTCCGGTACCTTCGTCATCAACGGTGCTGAGCGCGTGGTCGTCTCCCAGCTCGTTCGTTCCCCCGGCATTTACTACGGCAAGGAGATCGACCTCAAGACCGACCTCCCGCTGCTGACCTCCACCGTCATCCCGTACCGCGGCGCATGGCTCGAATACGAGACCGACGCCAACGAGATGTTCTGGGTGCGCATCGACAAGAACCGCAAGCTCCCCATCACCGAGCTGATCCGTGCCATCGGCTTTAAGACCGACGCGGAGATCCTTGAGCTGTTCGGCGACGACGACCGCGTGACCGCCACGCTCGAAAAGGACGCCTGCAAGACTTATGAAGAGGCGATGCTCGAGATCTATCGCAAGCTGCGCCCGGGCGAGCCGCCCACGGTCGAGGCCTGCGAGACCCTCATCAACAACCTCTTCTTCGACCCGCGCCGCTATGACCTGTCCATGGTCGGCCGCTACAAGTACAACAAGAAGCTCTCCCTGTGGGCGCGTATCCGCGGGCAGAAGCTTGTCTATCCCGTTGCCGATCCGCGCACGGGCGAGATCCTCTTCGACGCCGGCCACATCGTCACCGACGAGGAGGCCCGCGAGATGGACGCTATCGGCGTCAACGACGTGACCATCGAGGTCGATGGCCGCACGATGCGCGTTTTCTCCAACCACATGGTCGATCTCGGCCGCTTTGTCGACTTTGACCCCGTGGCCGAGTGCGGTATCAAGGAGCGCGTGCGCGAGAGCGTGCTCAAGGAGCTGCTCGAGCAGTACAGCGGCGAGGAGCTCAAGGAAGCCATTCGCGACAACGCCGACCGCCTTGTGCCCAAGCACATTCTCGTCGACGATATCCTCGCTTCCATCAACTACATGAACGCGCTGGCGCACGGCATCGTCTTTAAGGACGACATTGACCACCTCGGCAACCGCCGCCTGCGCTGCGTGGGCGAGCTGCTGCAGAACCAGTTCCGCATCGGCTTCTCCCGTCTGGACAGAGTCATCCGGGAGCGTATGACCGTTCAGGATCTGGACGCGGTCACCCCCCAGAGCCTGATCAACATCCGGCCTGTGACCGCTGTTATCAAGGAATTCTTCGGTTCCTCCCCGCTGTCTCAGTTCATGGATCAGAATAACCCTCTGGCCGAGCTGACCCACAAGCGCCGTCTGTCCGCTCTGGGCCCCGGCGGTCTGAGCCGTGACCGGGCGTCCTTCGACGTGCGGGATATTCACTACACCCACTACGGCCGTATGTGCCCCATTGAGACCCCTGAAGGTCCCAACATCGGCCTGATCAACTATCTGGCGACCTTTGCCAGAATCAACGAGTACGGCTTCGTGGAAGCACCCTACCGCAAGGTGGACAAGGCCACCGGCTTCGTCACCAAGGACGTGGAGTATATGACCGCCGACGTGGAGGACGACTTCTACATCGGTCAGGCGAGCGAGCCTCTGGACGAAAACGGCTGCCTTGCCAACGCCCGTATCACCTGCCGTCACCGCAACGAGATCATCGAAGTGGATCGGGGCGTCATCGACTATATCGACGTGTCCCCCAGAATGATGATCTCCATCGCAACCTCCTTCATTCCCTTCCTGCAGAACGACGACGCCAACCGCGCGCTGATGGGCGCAAACATGCAGCGTCAGGCCGTGCCTCTGCTGACCACCGAGCCGCCCATCGTTGCCACCGGCATCGAGCATAAGGCTGCCGTGGACTCCGAGGTCTGCATCAAGGCGGAGAAGCCCGGCACCGTCACCGCCGTTTCCGCCACCGACATCACCGTCAAGTATGACGACGGCGACGTACAGACCTACCATCTGACCAAGTTCGCCCGGAGCAATGCCGGCACCTGCATCAACCAGCGCCCCATCGTGGTGGTGGGCGAGCGGGTGGACACCCAGCAGATCATTGCCGACGGCCCCAGCTGCTCCGGCGGCGAGGTGGCTCTGGGCAAGAACGTGCTCATCGGCTTCGTCACCTGGGAAGGCTACAACTACGAGGACGCCATTCTGCTGAACGAACGTCTGGTGCGGGAGGACGTCTTTACCTCCATCCACATCGAGGAGCATGAGACCGAAGCCCGGGACACCAAGCTGGGACCCGAGGAGATTACCCGGGACATCCCCAACGTGGGCGAGGATACCCTGAAAGACCTGGACGAGAACGGCATCATCCGCGTGGGCGCGGAGGTTCACGCCGGTGACTATCTGGTGGGTAAGGTCACCCCCAAGGGCGAGACCGAGCTGACCCCCGAGGAACGGCTGCTGAGAGCCATCTTCGGCGAGAAGGCAAGAGAAGTCCGGGACACCTCCTTGAAGGTTCCCCACGGCGAAAGCGGCATCGTGGTGGACGTCAAGGTCTTCACCAAGGAAAATTCCGACGAGCTTGCCCCCGGCGTCACCAAGTCCGTCCGGGTATATATCGCCCAGAAGAGAAAGATCTCCGTGGGCGATAAGATGGCCGGCCGTCACGGCAACAAGGGCGTTGTTTCCCGGGTTCTGCCGGAAGAGGATATGCCCTTCCTGCCCGACGGTACGCCGCTGGACATCGTGCTGAATCCTCTGGGCGTGCCTTCCCGTATGAACATCGGACAGGTTCTGGAAGTCCATCTGGGCTACGCCGCCAAGGCGCTGGGCTGGAAGGTCGCCACCCCCGTGTTCGACGGCGCCAACGAGAAGGACATCCGGGACACCCTGAAGCTGGCAGGCCTGCGGGAGGACGGCAAGACCGTCCTGTACGACGGCCGCACCGGCGAGCCCTTCGACAATCTGGTCACCGTCGGCTATCCCTACTACCTCAAGCTCCATCACCTGGTTGACGATAAGATCCACGCCCGTTCCACCGGCCCCTATGCCCTGGTCACCCAGCAGCCTCTGGGCGGCAAGGCGCAGTTCGGCGGCCAGCGTTTCGGCGAAATGGAGGTCTGGGCGCTGGAAGCTTACGGCGCCGCTTATACCCTGCAGGAGATCCTGACCGTCAAGTCCGACGACGTCACCGGCCGTGTCAAGACCTACGAGGCCATCGTCAAGGGCGCGAACATTCCCAAGCCCGGCGTGCCGGAATCCTTCAAGGTTCTGGTCAAGGAGCTGCAGGCGCTGTGCCTGGATATCCGCGTGCTGGACGAGAACGGCAACGAGATCGAGCTGAAGGACGACGATGACGACGATGATGTGGTCTACAGCTCCGACACCGAGAACGAAGTGGTGGTCGGTTCCACCGACGAGGTGCTGGACGCGGGCTTCGTGATCGACGAGGACAGCCCGGAGAGTATTTTGGATGTGTTCGGTGATACGGAGGAGTCCGACACCGATAGCTACGAAGATTAAGGAGGCTGAAACATGGCAGATGCCACCTTTGATGCCATTAAAATCGGCATTGCTTCGCCGGAGATGATCCGGCAGTGGTCCTATGGCGAAGTGAAGAAGCCTGAGACCATCAACTACCGTACCCTGAAACCCGAGCGGGACGGCCTGTACTGTGAGCGGATCTTCGGACCGACCAAGGACTGGGAGTGCCACTGCGGTAAATATAAGAAAATCAAGTACAAGGGCAAGATCTGCGACCGCTGCGGCGTGGAAGTCACCAAGGCCAAGGTACGCCGGGAGCGGATGGGTCACATCGAGCTGGCCGCTCCATGCAGCCACATCTGGTATTTCAAGGGCATTCCCTCCCGGATGGGTCTGATTCTGGACATCTCCCCCAAGGTGCTGGAGAAGGTTCTGTACTTCGCCGCCTATATCGTCACCGACCCCGGCGACGCACCTCTGACGCTGAACCAGGTGCTCACCGAGAAGGAATACCGGGACATGCGGGAAAAGTACGAGGACGACTTCAAGGCCGGTATGGGCGCGGAGGCCGTCAAGGAACTGCTGGAGCAGATCGACCTGGATCAGCTGAGCCATCAGCTCCGGGAGGAGCTGAAAACCGCCTCCTCCCAGAAGAAGCTGCGGATCGTCAAGCGGCTGGAGGTCGTGGAGGCCTTCCGGGAATCCGGCAACAAGCCCAGCTGGATGATTATGGACGTGCTGCCCGTCATCCCTCCCGACATCCGTCCCATGATCCAGCTGGACGGCGGCCGGTTCGCCACCTCTGACCTGAACGATCTGTACCGCCGGGTCATCAACCGCAATAACCGCCTGAAGCGGCTGGTGCAGCTCCACGCCCCCGACATCATCATCCGCAACGAGAAGCGCATGCTCCAGGAGGCCGTGGACGCCCTGATCGACAACGGCCGCCGGGGACGCGCCGTCACCGGCGCCAACAACCGGGCGCTGAAATCCCTGTCCGATATGCTCAAGGGCAAGCAGGGACGCTTCCGTCAGAATTTGCTTGGCAAGCGTGTTGACTATTCCGGTCGTTCCGTTATCGTCGTCGGCCCTGAGCTGAAGCTGTATCAGTGCGGCGTGCCCAAGGAAATGGCCATTGAGCTGTTCCGCCCCTTCGTTATGAAGAAGCTGGTTTCCGACGGTCTGGCCAACAACATTAAGTCCGCCAAGAAGATGATCGACAAGGGCAAGACCGAGGTCTGGGACGCTCTGGACGAGATCATCAAGGATCGCCCGGTCATGCTGAACCGTGCGCCTACCCTGCACCGTCTGGGCATTCAGGCCTTTGAGCCGATTCTGGTGGAAGGCCGCGCATTGAAGCTGCATCCTCTGTGCTGCACCGCCTTCAACGCCGACTTCGACGGCGACCAGATGGCCATCCACGTACCCCTGTCTCCCGAGGCGCAGGCTGAGGCCAGAATGCTGATGCTGTCCGCCAACAACCTGCTGCGTCCTCAGGACGGCAAGCCCGTCACCGTGCCTACTCAGGATATGATCCTGGGCGCTTACTACCTGACCTACACCCGTCTGGGCAAGGCCGAGAAGGGCGCGGAGACCGTGTTCGTCACCGACCCCGGCGATACCGACTTCCCCGTGAACGAAATCGTGGACGCGGACGACTTCGTCGCCGCCAACAAGGCCGCCAAGGCCGCGGGCAAGGCCATTGCCAAGTTCCGCCCCATCCACAACTATTCCTCCGTCAACGAGGCCATTGCCGCCTATGCCGACGGTGCCGTGGGTCTGCATGCCCCCATCCGGGTGCGCTACGGCAAGAAAATTGACGGCCAGATGTGCTACCGCATCATCGACGCCACCGTCGGCCGCCTGATCTACAACGAGCCGATTCCTCAGGATCTGGGCTTCGTTGACCGCAGTGTCCCCGGCCATGAGTTCGATCTGGAGGTCAGCTTCCTTGTCGGCAAGAAGCAGCTGGGCAAGATCATCGACAAGTGCATCCGCCGCCACGGCTTCACCATCGCCACCGAGATGCTGGATCGCATCAAGGCTCTGGGCTACAAGTATTCCACCAAGGGCGCTATCTCCGTGTCCATTGCGGACATGGTGGTTCCCAGCGTGAAGTATGAGATGGTCTCCTCCGCGGAGAAGAAGGTCGTGGAGATCGAGCAGTTCTACCGCCAGGGCTATATCACCAACGACGAGCGCTACCGTCTGGTGGTTCAGCAGTGGGAAAAGACCACCGCGGACGTCACCAACGCCCTGCAGGGCAGCATGGACGAGTTCAACCCCATCTACATGATGGCCGACTCCGGCGCCCGTGGTTCCATGGCACAGATCCGTCAGCTGGCCGGTATGCGCGGCCTGATGGCCGATACCGCAGGCCGTACCATTGAGATTCCCGTTAAGGCGAACTTCCGGGAAGGCCTGTCCGTTCTGGAATACTTCATCTCCTCCAGAGGCGCCCGTAAGGGCATGACCGATACCGCTCTGCGTACCGCCGACTCCGGTTACCTGACCCGTCGAATGGTGGACGTTTCTCAGGACGTCATCATCCGGGAGCATAACTGCGGAACCACCAACGGCATTTGGGTTGGCGCGGTGTACGATAAGAACGGCGACGTCATCGACACCTTCGGCAACCGTATCCGCGGACGTTACCCCGTCCACGATGTGGTTGACCCCAAGACCGGCGAAGTGCTGCACTCCAAGGACGTCATGATGATGCCCGAGGATGCGGAGAAGTTCGAGCAGCACGGCATCGACAAGATCTATATCCGCACCATTCTGGGCTGCCGCGCCCGTGTGGGCGTGTGCGCCAAGTGCTACGGCATGAACCTGGCCACCTCCAAGGAGGTCGATCTGGGTGAGGCCGTCGGCATCATTGCCGCCCAGTCCATCGGCGAACCCGGTACCCAGCTGACCATGCGTACCTTCCACTCCGGCGGCGTCGCGGGCGACGATATCACCCAGGGTCTGCCTCGAGTCGAAGAACTGTTTGAGGCCCGCCGTCCCAAGAAGATGGCGCAGATCTCCGAGATCACCGGCGTGGTGAACGTGGACGAGACCCACCGCACCGCCCTGCGTAACATCACCGTGACCGCCGACGACGGCGAGGTGAAGGTGTACCAGGTGCCTTACTCCGTGGGATTGAAGGTCGCCCACGGCAAGGTTGTGGAAAAGGGTCAGCCCATCACCGACGGCGCGCTGTATCCCCAGGATGTTCTGCGGATCTCCGGCGTGGAGGCCGTGCAGGATTATCTGGTGCAGTCCGTCCAGGCGGTGTACCGTCAGCAGGGCGTTGAGATCAACGACAAGCACATTGAGGTCATCATCCGTCAGATGATGCGCAAGGTGCGTGTGGAGGATCCCGGCGATACTGCTCTGCTCACCGGCAGCGCCATTGACAGCTTTGAGTTCGAGGACGCCAACGCCGAGATTCAGCGCCGCATTGACGCCGGCGAGACGGAGCTGCGTCCCGCCACTGCCAGCGCCATGCTGCTGGGCATCACCAAGGCGGCTCTTGCCACCGACTCTTTCCTGTCCGCCGCCTCCTTCCAGGAGACGACCAAGGTGCTTACCGACGCCGCCATCAAGGGCAAGGTAGACCATCTGGTGGGTCTGAAGGAGAACGTGCTGATCGGCAAGCTGATCCCCGCCGGTTCCGGCCTGATGGCCTACCGGGACTACCAGCCCGGCGCGACCCCCGAGCCCAGAATCCCCGAGGAAATGATCGAGAACGCATTGAACTAATAAGCATCCGGCCGCTGCCCGAAAGGGCGGCGGCCGCATTTGCAATATTGAAAACGATAAAAATGACCCTCGCATCAGTTGGATGCGAGGACGGCTTCGTCTATGATACCATGTTCGGCCTCAAATTCCGCAATGCGTTTCTTTATCAGCTGCTCGATTTCCTTATTTTTGGTTCGACCCTCATATTCGGCAATATATCCAAGCTTGTCCAGCAGAATCTGAGGGATGCGCAGCGTATACCGGGGGAAATCATCTTTCATATTGGCTCACCTCTGACGCAATTTTGATGCAATTGTAATAAGACGGTGGGGGAATTGCAAGCGGTGAACCGCAAATTGCGATAAAATGAGCGGATTCACCAATTTGCAGAAAAGGGACAACGAAAAAAATCTGGAAAATTTGTTGACAATCCTGAAAAAATGCGTATAATATCATCTTGTATGGATACAAAAAAGGAAAGTAGAATACCCGAGTGCGGCAATGTGCCAGACCTTACCGGCGTTAAGACGGTGGTCGGCGCAAAACAGCTGAAAAAAGCTGTGGAGGCAGGCCGCGCCAGGTATGTTTTTCTGGCTGAAAATGCCGATCCTGCCGTCATAGAGCCCATCGTGCTGCTGTGCCGGTCGAAGGAAGTCCAGACTGCCTGGGTTCCCAGCATGGCCGAGCTTGGCCGTGCCTGCGGCATCGAGGTGGGCGCGGCGGCTGCCGCCGTCGTGGATTGACTTTGGTTCTATCGGACAACCGTCCGTAGAATATAAGACCCGCCGAAATGGCGAGAACAAAAGAAAGGAGAAAATTGATGCCTACTTTTAATCAGCTCGTAAGAAATGGCCGTCAGCAGGTTACCTACAAGTCCACCGCCCCCGCTCTGCAGAGAGGTCTGAACACTCTGGAGAACAAGGCGACGAATCTGCCTTCCCCTCAGAAGCGCGGTGTATGTACTGCCGTTCGTACCACCACCCCCAAGAAGCCGAACTCCGCTCTGCGTAAGATCGCCCGTGTGCGTCTGACCAACGGTATGGAAGTTTCCGCTTACATTCCCGGTGTCGGCCATAACCTGCAGGAGCACTCCGTGGTGCTGATCCGCGGCGGCCGTGTCAAGGACCTGCCCGGCGTTCGTTACCACATCGTTCGCGGCACTCTGGATACCCAGGGCGTGCAGAACCGGATGCAGTCCCGCTCCAAGTACGGCGCGAAGCGCCCCAAGGCCGGTAAGAAGAAGTAATTTTCTTTCCGCCAACCCAATTTGACTTTTCCAAGCCCGTTCGCAAGGCTTCGCCTTGCCAAGATGGTTTTATATAGATGAAACCTCTGGCCAGGCACAACGAAAGTCACACTTTCGAGTACCGATGAAATCATTATATTATGAAGGAGGGAAGCAAAGTGCCCAGAAGAGGTAATGTTCCCAAGAGAGAGGTCCTTCCGGATCCCAATTACAATTCCGTTCTGGTTACCAAGCTCATCAACAGCATCATGCTGGACGGCAAGAAGGGTGTTGCCCAGAAGGTCGTGTATGGTGCATTTGAAATTGTCGAGAACAAGACCGGCAAGAATGGCCTGGAAGTGTTCCAGCAGGCAATGGAAAACATTATGCCCGCCGTGGAGCTGAAGGCTCGCCGTGTCGGCGGCGCTACCTATCAGGTGCCTATCGAAGTTCGCCCTGACCGCCGTCAGACCCTGGGGCTGCGCTGGATCACCAACTACAGCCGCGCCCGCAGCGAGAACACCATGAAGGAGCGTCTGGCTGCCGAGATCATGGATGCTGCCAACAATACCGGCGCCTCCGTTAAGAAGCGTGAGGACGTCCACAAGATGGCTGAAGCCAACAAGGCCTTCGCCCATTTCCGCTGGTAATAAAGGAGAAAACCAATGCCTAGACAGTATTCTCTGGAGAATACAAGAAACTTCGGCATCATGGCACACATCGATGCCGGCAAAACCACCACCACCGAGCGTATCCTGTTCTACACCGGCAAGAACTACAAGATCGGTGAGACCCACGACGGCTCCGCCACCATGGACTGGATGGCACAGGAGCAGGAGCGCGGCATCACCATCACTTCCGCTGCAACCACCTGCTTCTGGAAGGGCTGCCGGCTGAACATCATCGACACCCCGGGTCACGTGGACTTCACCGTTGAGGTGGAGCGCTCTCTGCGTGTTCTGGACGGCGCCGTGACCGTTCTGTGCGCCAAGGGCGGTGTGGAACCCCAGACCGAAACCGTTTGGCGTCAGGCCGACGAGTACAAGGTTCCCCGCATGATCTACGTCAACAAGATGGACATCATGGGCGCCGACTTCTTCCGCGTTCTGGACATGATCCACGAGCGGCTGAAGTGCAACGCCGTGCCCATCCAGCTGCCCATCGGAAGCGAAGCCTTCTTCAAGGGCAACGTAGACCTGCTCACCATGAAGGCCAACGTCTTCTATGATGAATTGGGCAAGGACGTGCGGGTCGAGGATATCCCCGAGGACATGGTGGATATCTGCGAGGAGTACCATGAGAAGCTGATGGACGCCGTCACCGCTCTGGATGACGATCTGGCCATGATGTATCTGGAAGGCGAGGAGATCCCCGTCGAGAAGATCAAGGCCGTCATCCGCAGAGCCACCATCGCCAATGAGATGGTGCCTATCGTCTGCGGTACGTCCTACAAGAACAAGGGTGTTCAGGAGCTGCTGGACGCCGTGGTGGATTATATGCCCAGCCCCCTGGACAAAAAGGGCATCCGGGGCATTAACCCCGACACCGAGGAAGAGGATTTCCGTCCCGCTTCCGACGACGCACCCTTCTCCGCTCTGGCCTTCAAGATCGCTACCGACCCCTATGTGGGCAAGCTGTGCTACTTCCGTGTGTACTCCGGTACGCTGGAGAAAGGCACCACCGTGCTGAACTGCACCAAGGGCGTCAACGAGCGTATGGGTCGTATCCTGCAGATGCACGCCAATCACCGTGAGGACATTGACAAGGTCTACGCCGGCGACATCGCCGCCGTAGTCGGCGTCAAGAACACCACCACCGGCGATACCTTCTGCGACGAGGATCACCCCATCATTCTGGAGTCCATGGTCTTCCCCGAGCCTGTTATCGAGGTCGCCATCGAGCCCAAGACCAAGGCCGGTCAGGAAAAGATGGGCATCGCCCTTTCCAAGCTGGCTGAAGAGGACCCCACCTTCCGCACCTACACCAACAAGGAAACCGGTCAGACCATCATCGCCGGCATGGGCGAGCTGCACCTGGAGATCATTGTTGACCGTCTGCTGCGGGAGTTCAAGGTCGAGGCCAACGTCGGCGCTCCCCAGGTTTCCTACAAGGAGACCATCCGCAAGGCTGTGGATCAGGAGACCAAGTACGCCCGTCAGTCCGGCGGTAAAGGCCAGTACGGTCACGTCAAGATTCACGTGGAGCCCAACGAGCCCGGCAAGGGCTACGAGTTCATCAACGCCGTTGTTGGCGGCGCCATCCCCAAGGAGTATATCCCTGCCGTCGACGCCGGTATTCAGGGCGCGATGGAGGCCGGTGTCCTGGCGGGTTATCCCGTTGTGGACGTGAAGGTTACCCTGTTCGACGGCTCTTACCACGAGGTCGACTCCTCCGAAATGGCCTTTAAGATCGCCGGTTCCATGGCGTTCAAGGAAGCCTGCAAGAAGGCGGACCCCGTCATTCTGGAGCCCATCATGAAGGTTTCCGTCAACGTGCCCGATGAGTATATGGGTACCGTTATCGGCGACATCACCGCCCGCCGCGGCAACATTCTGGGTCAGATCACCCGTACCGGCTCTGTCCAGATCGACGCCAACGTGCCTCTGGCGGAGATGTTCGGCTACGCCACCGACCTGCGCAGCAAGACTCAGGGACGCGGCAACTACTCCATGGAGCCCAGCCACAACGCCGAGCTGCCCAAGTCCAAGACCGAGGAAATTGTCAAATCCCGGGGTAAGGATTGATTTCCAAAGGAATTTGACGTAAATTTTCAAAAATTTTTCTTGTGTTTCCCCGCAAAGTGTAGTATGATGTACATGATGTGCGGAAGCACCCAGACTTTAGTTGTTTATTTCATTCAATCAACAATTATAACAGGAGGAATATTTCAAATGGCAAAGCAGAAGTTTGAAAGAAATAAGCCCCATGTTAACATCGGCACTATCGGCCATGTTGACCACGGCAAGACCACTCTGACCGCCGCTATCACCAAGTATCTGGCCATGAAGGGTCAGGCTCAGTTCGAGGACTACGCTTCCATCGACAAGGCCCCCGAAGAGAAGGCTCGTGGTATCACGATCAACACCGCTCACGTTGAGTACGAGACCGACAACCGTCACTACGCTCACGTTGACTGCCCGGGTCACGCTGACTATATCAAGAACATGATCACCGGTGCTGCTCAGATGGACGGCGCTATCCTGGTTATCGCTGCTACCGACGGCCCCATGGCTCAGACCCGTGAGCACCTGCTGCTGGCCCGTCAGGTCGGCGTGCGCTATATCGTTGTGTTCCTGAACAAGTGCGATCAGGTTGACGACGAGGAGCTGCTGGAGCTGGTCGAGATGGAAGTCCGCGAGACCCTGAACGAGTACGGCTTCCCCGGCGACGACACCCCCATCATCAAGGGTTCCGCTCTGAACGCTCTGGTTTCCGAGTCCACCGATCCCAACGCTCCCGAGTATGCCTGCATCAAGGAGC
>ERZ857882.2223-NODE-2223-length-20608-cov-31.509853_pt1 | contig 20608 bp, 17 predicted proteins | sample MGYA00519697_ERZ857882 | MGnify/ENA primary metagenome ERZ857882 (study PRJEB31778, sample SAMEA3449373) | human gut metagenome | biome: human gut; feature: human-associated habitat; material: faeces | place: United Kingdom | collected 2010/2012 ...
TAAGCAGGTCCGAGAAGCTCTTCTCCGGATTTTTCTCCTGCTTTTGTTCCGATGCCAAAGAGGACACTTGCGCCGACAATACTGATCACGGCATTAAATACCTGCTCAATGATCTGTGAGATAGCTGTTGGAAGCATTGTTCCCATTCCCTGGAAATATCCACGGATAACAGCCATGACTGCAACGATCAGAAGTCCCGGGGCAAGAACCCTCAGTGCGTAAACGCTAAGTGGAGATTTCATTAAATGTGTTGAAATCAGTCCTGCTCCCAAAAAGATTGTCAGCGAGATGAATAATCCAACACCGATTGCAAAAGCAAGTGAACAGATAAATACACGGAATGCATTTCGTCTCTGACGCTTTGCAAGTCGGATCGATACCAGCTTGGATACGGCAGTTGGAAGGCTGAATGATGAAATCATCAGAGCGATTGCATAGACCTGATAGGCATATCCATAAAATCCGTTTCCTTCATCTCCTAAAATATTCGTCAGCGGAATCCGGTAGACTACGCCTATGATTTTTGTAAGTACAGCTGCTGCTGCAAGTATCGAACCCTGGACAATATAATCATCCTTTTTCGTTCGTTTTTTCGTTGTTTGTGCCTCAGTTTCAGACATAACTTCCTCCTAGTGTCCCATTCCTTAAAATCTATTTAATATATGTATCCTATCAGCGGAAAATACCGACTTTTTCCATGATTTCTTTCTGTTTCGCTTCCATGACAACACGTTCTTCATCAACCATGTGATCGTATCCAAATAAGTGAAGCATACTGTGTGCAATCAGGAAAGCATACTCTCTTTTGGGTAAATGTCCATATTCTTCAGCCTGGGCAACAGCCCTCGGGTAGGATATCACCAGATCTCCAAGAAATCCGTCAGGGGGTGCTATTATCTCCTCCCCCTCCTCTGACGGAAAGCTTATCACGTCGGTAGGCCGGTCAACATTGCGGTATTCCTTATTGATGCCGTGTATGGTTTCGTCGTCCACAACCGTTACCGAAACGCCGCCCTCTCTGTTCTGTTTTTTCAGTGCGCCCTCTATGGCGGCCGATATTATGTCCGCCGCTTCATCCGGGACGTCGGTCCGTATTTGTATCTCCGTCATTCCTTCTTCGCCTCCTCAGGATACTCTATTCTGTCGTGCATCAGCCCGCCGAAGGTGCGCAAAAAGCTCTTTTCTATGCTGCTTATATCCGCCAGCGTGAGCGGTACCTCGGAAAGCTGGTTTTCGCCGTCCGTCAGCTTGCTCCATATTATCTTATGCACCATGGCTTCCCGTGCCTCCCTGGTACAGTCTCCAAGGCTCCTTACAGCCGCCTCGCAGCAGTCCGCCAGCATGACTATGGCCCCCTCCCGGGTACTGGGCTTGTTGCCGGGGTAGCGGAAGCCCTTGGGGTTTACGTTGGGGTCGGTCTCCGCCGCCTTGCGGTAAAAGTACGTCATCATGGAATTGCCGTGATGCTCTGCCGCTATGCGCACCACCGCGCCGGGCAGCTTGTTCTTTGCAAGTATGGTCGCCCCGTCCTTCTGATGGGCGATTATTATCGAAGCGCTCTCCTGGGGAGACAGCGTATCGTGTATATTCTCGGCCTGCTGGTTCTCCTTGAAGTACTGGGGCCGCCTGAGCTTGCCAACGTCGTGGTAAGCCGCTCCAACCTTTGCCAGCAGAGCGTTTGCGCCTATCTTTTCCGCCGCGCCTTCGGCCAGCGCCGCAACGTTCATGCAGTGCTGATAGGTGCCGGGGGCATCGTACATGAGCTGCTTTAAAAGCGGGTTGCCGGTATTCAGCAGTTCATTGAGCCGCGCCGGAGTCGCTATATCGAAAAGCTCCTCCCATATTGTCAGCGAACCTGTAACGAACAGTCCGGAGAACAGCGCCGAAAACAGCACGCAGCCGGCGTATGTAAGTATCTCCCTTACAGTCGCGCCAAGGGCGATATACACAGCCGCCGTAACGGCAGCGCCTGCCGCTCCGCCTATGCCGGAGGCCGCGATCATTCCGCCTCTGGTATTGATGCGTTTGAGTGCAAACACCGAAGCTGCGCAGGAGGCTATGTTTGCCGCCATCATAACCGTGGCTGCCGTTGTAAATAGGCCCTCCGTCCCTCCCGCAAGCACTGCGGATTCAAGCCCTAAAAGCACGCCTGCCGCCAGCGCGGTTTTGTGGTTCACGAGCTCGGCTATAAGCAGCACAGCCATAACCATTGGCGTAACATGGGGTTCAAGCATATTTCCGAGCACCTGCATCCACGGCATCAATGCAAGCTGTATACATACCATGGTCATAAGCTTTGCGCCGTCAAAGGTATCCCTCTGGTATACCGCCATGTAAACCGCGAACAGTATATAGGCTGCCGCTACGTATATCATACTGCCTATCTGAGCCTGTGCCAGGTTCATCTCGGTACCTTTCAACGCCTTACTTACAGCTACCGCCGCGCCGAGACAGGACAGCACCAGCGCCACAAGCAGTACCAATGCCGAAAGCGCGGCCCTCTGCCGCGACTCGAATGAGTTTTTATAATCACGCTGCTGCGACAATACTTTCGCCTCCTTGTGCGGTTTATTCATATGTATATATGCATTGTTGTATATATGTATCAATCCCTGCTTCTGTGCTCGTATTTATCGTAGGCAGTAATGATCTTTTGTACCATTTCGTGCCGAACCACGTCCTTATATGTTAGGAATACCCGGGCAATACCGTCCACTCCCTCCAGCACGTCCAGCGCGTGCACAAGGCCGCTCTTTTTGTCGCGTGGCAGGTCAATCTGGGTTATATCTCCTGCCACCACTACTCTTGAGCCCTCGCCAAACCGGGTAAGGAACATCTTCATCTGTTCCACGGTGCAGTTCTGCGCCTCGTCCAGTATTATATACGCATCGTTCAGGGTGCGGCCGCGCATGTATGCAAGAGGCGCTACCTCGATCACGCCCCGCTCGCTGAGTGCGTGGAAGTTCTCGCTGCCCAGGAAGTCGTACAGCGCGTCGTACAGCGGTCTCAGATACGGATCCACCTTATTTTGCAGGTCGCCGGGCAAAAATCCCAGCTTTTCGCCAGCCTCCACGGCAGGACGGGTAAGGATTATCTTTTCCACCTCTTTATTTTTATACGCAAGCACAGCCATGGCAACTGCCAGATAAGTCTTGCCGGTACCCGCAGGGCCTACGCCAAACACAACAGTATTACGCTTTAGGGCGGATATGTACTTCTTCTGGCCCAATGTACGGCACTTTATTTTGCGGCCCTTATTTGTAAAGGCCACCACGTCGTCTATCAGCTCCAGTATGAGATCCGCGTTGCCCTCCTTTGCGAGGTCGATGGCGTACCTTATGCGGCTCCTGTCTATATTTTCCCCCTTGCGGAGCATGGCAAGCAGCTTGTCCAGCACCGTCTCAGCCAGCGCCGCGGCTTCCTCCGGCCCCGTTATGTCTATGCAGTCCGCCCCCGCCTTTATTACGGCATCCGTCTCTTCCTCTATCACCTTGAGGTTCTCATCGAACACGCCGAAAAGCCGTATGACCTCATCCATACTGTCCACGGCTACGGTATGCTTCTGTTCCTGTAAGGTCAATTCCTGCCGGTCCTCGTTCATTTACTTATCATATCTCCGATAACGGTTATATTTTGCTCCGCCACGATGTCCATGACACAGATAATTCCACCCTCGTCTGAACTGTATGCGGTCTTTTTTGATATTATACCCGCGTCCTTGGGCAGTTTCGCCCTGGCAAGCTCCTCTGCTCCCCTGAGCGCCGCAGCCTTTAATGTTTCCTCATCGGCCTTTGCCCGCTTATACACGAGCTCTGAATACTCCGCACGGCAAAGCGTTATAGGCAATATAGCGGCAAATCCGAAGCTTTCAGCCGTGCCTGTTTCATACTCCTCATATGGCGCTACACACGGAATTATTGTTTTTCCCTTCAGCTCTATCCAGAAGCCTGTCTGTTTTCTGCCGCTTGGCATCAGCATATCCTGCATCTCGTCCGCTCGGTATGAAAACCTGTGCAGCACCTCGGCAGTTACCTTGCCGCGGGCTTCCGTATATATGCCGTTGCCGAGGTCGCCGGATATCAGCAGCTCCCCCTTTTCCACAGCGTCACCCGCGTTGTGGTTAGCCTTTCCGGAAAGGGCGGTTATGGAGGTTATTATTCCGCTTTCCGCCGCGTATATGCTGCAGGGCTCGCCCGGAGTATACACCGGCACGTCCTCTTTTGCCTCTTTTACAGATATCTGCAGCACTACGCCCGTGAGCTCGGCTCCCGCCCATGCTATGCGGCTGTCGGAATTCTTTACGCCTTCGGCTATAGCGGCAGTATCCAGCTTCCCGCGCCCCGTTCCCGGCGATACGCCCATCTTATCCAGAGTCTTGTCTATCTCGCTCTGCTCTATCCTTCCGCAGCCCTCTATATCTATTATCCACATGAACCGGGAGGCTATAAGCAATGCCGATAGCGCTATCACCCAGCCGAAGGCCATAACGTACCTGCTGCCCATATGGCACAGCGCTACCGTCAAACCGTGCTTTTCCACTATCCTTATCCGGCAGGGGTACTGGCGCAGTATGGGCCGCAGCCTGTAAAAGCCCCCTATGCTTACGCTGAGGCGTATACTGCCGCGCCTTCGCGAAATATCCCATATCTCGATACCGCTTTTGGTTATGCTGTTTATAAGCCTCTCAAGATATGCTCCTTCGATATCAATAATAACATATCCCGCAATAGAATTCCAGATATTCGCCGCCACTGAGCTCCCTCCCGCCGGCCTTTTTGCCCTTTAATTCACACTTTATTCACTTATTTGGTGGGTTCATTCATAGGTCACGCCGGTAATGTACCCCTCTACCAGCATCTGCTCCCTGTCCAGCTCCCTTATTTCCAAATCTTTTCCATATACCGACAGCATACCTTCAGGCCCGGTCAGAGTAATGCCCTTCTCCGTATAGGCGTACACGCCGCGATGATTCTCTATCAGCGCCAGCCTGTGCCCAAGCATGGTTACCTTTGCTGTGGAACCGTCCGTCTCCATGGGCAGGCCAACCGCCAGCATCGCGCCCGCAGCAGGATCCCTTCTTCGCCGCTTTTTATGTTTTCGCTTGTCATTCAGGTTCTTTCTCAAGGCATATTTCCCCCGTAAGGCATTCTATGCAGCATACGTCTCCATGATTACAGACAAGCAAAAGCCGCCGCGGTATGCGCGGCGGCTTTATCGTTACCATTGCTCTGCCATATCGAAACCCGATTCCGCCTTATATCCTTCTCTTTTGTATATTTTTCCATCAAAAAGGCAGTATTTGCTGCCCCCTCCGGTATCCGCAAAGGAACAGTCCACGTAATACTTCTCTCCATCTATCTTTACCATGTTCCAGGCATGACCTTCGCCACCCTGCTCGCCTACTATCACATAGCACTCCAGGTCGAGGTAATCACACAGCGCCTTATACGCCATGGCGTAGCCCGAGCAGACGGTCTTACCTTCTATCAGCGCCCCGTAGGCAGAGCGGCCTATGCGCATCTCCTTTGTAAGATTCTCTGCCTTGGTTGCATCGGATATGCCGTTATCATAGCTGGCGGCAGATATGACCTCACGGTACGCCGCTCTGTAGAGCTTTTCCGTTTCCTTGTGCTTCGCCATTATGCCGTCCCCGCGCCGGGCTATGTCCGCCTTCAGCTCCTGGCGAAGCTCGGCAAGCTCGCTCCCTCTCACCGGCAGCTCCAGCCGGCCAACTATTATGCGGCGGCCATCCTCCTCTGTGTATTGCTTATACCATATTTTATCCGCCTCGCAGGGCAATTCAGCGCAGTTTGTGGAGGCCAGGTTCAGAATATCCAGCAATTCCCCTTCCGTCATGCTGGCTCCGGTATACAGGACAGCCGCCTCCTTCTCGATATCCGTGCTCCATGCCTCTACCATGGCCTCGTACAGGGACCTTTTATCCACGGCTTCCGCCATCTTGCCCAGGGGTACGGCCCCTTCAGTATAATCCACCGTAAGTTCCAGCTCGGTCACGCCGCCGTAATCCGTCATCACCCAGCTTATCCTGTCGGTAAGGTATTCACAGGCATAGTTTTTCTGCTGTATGCCCACTATGGCGTCGTATATAAATTTGTCGAACTCTTGGATTGACGCCGCGCTTTCGAATAGATACAGCGCCTTTTTGCCGCCCCTTTGCAGCATATCCATAACGCAAAGCTCCGCGTCGTCCTCCGTTCGCCGGTATATCGTCAGTTCCCCGCCGTCTCTCGGCATTGCAGCAAGCAGATCAGCATCCTTCAGCGCAATGTCATAAGCCGCGCTGAGATACCCTTTATACTGCTCGTATTCGGCGCTCACGCCGTCTACGAACCTCCGGCATACATATCCCCTGCGCCAGTCCTCGTTATATAGCGGATCAAGGCCGGATATGCGGCCGAAGTACAGTGTTTTCAGCTTATTTTCGCCATTCAGAACCGCATTTTCGATATTTGCGGCGAGGCTATCCGCCCTATACTCCTCCGGATATATACCCTTTGCGGCAAGCTGCTCAGGGGACACGCCGCAGCCCGTTAGCAGCACCGGAACAATTATCGCAATTAATAGTATTTTTACCCTGTTTTTCTTCAATTTTCCTCCGTTTCGATATGGCGCTACATCACCCTGTCGGCATTTATCTCCCCGCAATAATCCCATGCCATCATCTGCCTCACCTTATCCATGTCGTGGGTATGTCCCAGCACCCACATCAGCTTCGTCACCGCCGCCTCGGTAGTCATGTCCGCTGCGGATATGACGCCGGAATCCCTCAGCGTATGGCTCACCTCGTATATGTCCGGTGAGCTGGCCTCGTAAAGGCACTGTGATGTCAATACCACGGGGATGTCCTCATCTATCAGCTTCTTCAGGCTCATTGCGTGGTCGCGGCGGAAGTTATGCACCCCGCCCAGGCCGAAGGCCTCCACAACTACGCCCTTTATTCCGCAGCTGGCTACGCTTTCGAGGAAGGCCGGGCTGGTGCCGGGTATGAGTTTTATGAGCGCTACCCGAGGATCGATATCTATAAAGCAGGAGAATTCTTTCCTCGGCTCCGGCCTGACGAAGCTTATAAAGCCGCCGTTGGCAACAGCGCCAATATATGGGTAATTTATGGATTCAAAGGCGTTAAGTGAGGTCGTGCGGGTCTTTACCGCACGGCAGCCCTTTATTACCGCATCCCCGAAGGCTATATATACACCGCCGGTCAGCTCGCTGGCGGCTATTATGGCGTTATGCAGGTTTTTGCGCCCGTCTGAATCCGGCCTGACTATGGGATACTGGGAACCTGTAAGCACCACGGGTATATCTATATCCCTGAGCATAAAAGAAAGCATAGACGCAGTGTACGCCATTGTATCCGTTCCGTGGGTTATCACTATGCCTGAGCAGCTTTCCCGGGCTTTTATCACCGCCTTGGCCATCTGCTGCCATTCCTCAGGCTGTATGTTCGAGCTGTCCATATGGAACAGGTCGGTATACTCTATCTTATGTCCGCCCGGCACGTATTCAAGCAGCTCCTTTGCACCGAGTCCCGGCATAAGCCCATTAGGTGAAGGTACGCACGCGATGGTTCCACCGGTAGCGATGATATGCAGCTTTTTCATAGTGACAGCCTCCGAAATGAAATTTTTACGTGTCCTGTTCTGTTACCTTGATTATAGCTTTTGCCGCATCACTTCGCAACGGCAATATTGCAAGCTATGCACCGCATGAGTTATAATTGTTAAGGAAACACAGGCATATCCAATAAAATTTCCGCCCAGAGGTATAGCTTAAATGAAACTCAACAGCAAACGCACCTTTATCATCGGCCTGGCATTCTTTTCCATATGCGCTTTCTGGCAGATGTATGACAATATTGTACCGCTCATTTTAAAATACCGCTACGGCATAAGCGACGGCATATCCGGGCCCATAATGGCTCTGGACAATGTATTGGCACTGTTCATGCTGCCGCTTTTCGGCACGCTCAGCGACAGGAAGGGCGTGAGAATGCCTTTTATAGTCGTCGGCACGGCGGGCGCGGTGATACTCACGGTGTGCCTTTCCTTCACAAAGACATTTTCAATGTTCTTTACGCTGCTTGCGCTGCTGCTGGTCTCCATGAGCATATACCGTTCTCCGGCCGTTGCACTGATGCCTGACGTTACGCCCAAGCCTCTGCGCAGCAAAGCCAATGCCATAATCAATCTTATGGGCGCGCTTGGCGGCGTATACACACTGGCCATGACAAGCTTTCTTGTCAAGGGCTCTGCGGTGGACGACCCCAGTTACCTGCCGCTTTTCATAGCTGTCGCGGCGCTTATGGCTATATCGGTAACCGCCCTCGCCCTTTCCGTCAACGAAAAGAAGCTCAAGGCCGAGGCCGACATAATAAATGACAGGATCGATGCCGAAACGGTGGCCAAACTCGACCTTTCCTGTAATGAGGGGCGCAGGCTGTCCCCGGAAATGTTCCGCAGTCTCATGCTTATACTCTTCTCCGTTTCCTTCTGGTACATGGGCTACAATGCCGTGACTACCGCCTTCACCCGCTACGCCACCGAGATGTGGGGGCAGGATGTGGGCGGCGCCTCCACCTGCCTTATGATAGCTACGGTAGGCGCGGTAATATCCTACATACCGATTGGCATGATATCTTCAAAGATAGGCCGCAAAAAGACTATACTCATAGGCGTGGCGCTGCTTGCCGGCTGCTTTGCCCTCGGCGCCTTAATGGCCGCCACCTTCTCCCCCCTGCTCTATGTCATGTTCGCCCTGGTGGGCTTTGCATGGGCGGCAATAAACGTAAACAGCTATCCTATGGTGGTTGAGATATCCACCAGCTGCGATGTGGGCAAGTATACGGGATATTACTACACCTTCTCCATGGCAGCCCAGATAGCCACACCCATAATATCCGGCCAGCTCCTTCAGCATGTGGGCTATAACACCCTTTTCCCTTACGCGGCAATCATGGTATCTATATCCTTTATAACCATGTCCCTCACCCGCCACGGCGACAGCAGGCCAGAGAAAAAAGGCAAGCTGGAGTCCTTTGACATAGAGGATTAGGCAAAAAGTCCGGAGGCCAAACTGGCGGTTGAGAGCTTTTCAACCGCCGGTTGAAAAATGTTTTTTCCCTTTGAAACGAATGGGTTATAGCTTAACCGTCGCATTTATGGCATAATCCCGGTGTAAAAGCAATGAACGAAAAGCAAAAGGAGAAAAATATGATCGACAACACCGAAACCAACAATACCGATACTTTGGGCAAGCGCATAATGGCGCTGCGCAAGGCCGCGGGCATGACCCAGGAGCAGGTAGCGGAGCATCTCGGCGTATCCCCTCAGGCGGTAAGCAAGTGGGAGAACGACGTATCCTGCCCCGACGTTACCATGATACCTCGCATAGCCCAGCTGTTTAACGTATCCACAGACGAGCTTCTCGGCCTCAAGGCAAGCACCGTCAGGCCGGCCGATACTTCTTCATACAGCCATGGAAACGGCGGCTGCTGCAAATCCTCCTCCGCAACTCAGGGCATAGGCTTCGGCCTGCTGCTCATAGTGCTGGGCATAGCTTACCTTGTAAGCCGCAGCACGAACGCTTCATTTAATATATGGGGCATACTATGGCCCACAGTGCTCCTTGGCCTCGGCGTTTCCTCCGCCATTAAGCACCGTTCCGTTTTTTTCCTTGGCGTCGCGGGCATGGGCTTTTACTATCTCCTCTTCAATCTGGGAAATAAGATGCCCTTTGAAATGAGCTGGAGCATCGTCATACCCTTTGCACTTATACTGTTCGGCATAGACACGGTACTGAAAAAGCTATTTCCCTCCTTTTGGGGCAGGGATGACGGCGGGCATTGGGACGGCGGCAAAAGGGCCGTGCGCAGCTTTTCCTGCGAAAACGGCTTCGTATCCTGCTCCACCGTATTCGGCGAGAACATACTCGGCGCTGAGCCCTGCGACATAACCGGAGGGCGGATAAAGACCGCCTTCGGCCACTGTGTGCTGGATCTTTCCGCATGCACCTTCGCCCCGGAGACTCACTTCAGCATTGAGACCTCCTTCGGCAGTCTCGAGTTGATTCTGCCTCGCAATGTTCGGGTGAATTCCAGCGTTGAAGCAGCCTTTGGCGGCGTTGAAACAAAGGGGCATCCGGACAGTGCAGATGCCATACTCAATCTCTGCGGCAGCACCGCCTTCGGCGCAACTCAGATAAGATACAACTAAAGCAATATGGTCACATAAAAGGGCCGCCGGAATACCGGCGACCCTTTTCAGCTGCTTATCTGTTTACAATCCTGTTTATCCAAATGTCTATAAGAAAATCCGCGATGTCGTTAACCGTATCCACATTCCGTTACATCTGGCCCAGCTCGGTGCTTTCCACGTATTCGCTCTTGAACTCCCTCATTTTGCGCATGTGGTCGCTCTGAAGGTGTATCTGCTGGTCTTCCCTGCTCTCCCATGCTTCCAACAGAAAAAGCTCATCCGCCCTGTCTATGGGAAGATAGTACTCGTACTTTATACAGCCCTGCTCCATGCGGGTATGCTCCGCTATCTTTTCCCTGAGCAGACGCTTTACAAATTCGTCGCGCTTGCCCTCTTTAAGCTTATAATTAACCGTAAGAATAAGCACATTTCCCTCCAAATATCCATGGATTATCATATTCTAACCCATATTATACCATAACAAATCAAAATGCCAATTACGGCTAAACTTTTATGCTATTCCTTTGTCAGTCTATCTTTACTGCGTCTTCCGGCGGCTTGTAGTATTTGGGGCTGGCAGTTCCCCTGCGAGCTTCTTCGTCGTTGCCATTGTAGGTATCGGTATACAGCAGCTTGCTGCCCTCGAGCACCCCGTTGACATACTTGTCCTGATACGCTTCCGCCTTGTAGCCGTCCCTGCGTTCTACCGTGACCACCTTGTATCCCCTTGGTATAGTGTCGTCGTCGGTATAGTGTATGTTCTTTCGGCGTATAGTCTCGACTATCTTGCTGCGAGTCGCATATGTCACACCCTCCTCCAGCTTTTTGCCGTATATCTCCACGGTTACGGTATTGTGCTTGCTGTCCGAGCCCTCGCCGGTATTGGCAAATATGAATATAGGGCCTCCCGTATCGTTCATGAACTTCAGGTCCTTGTTGGTTATTGAATCCACCGTGGCGTCAAGCCCCTTAGGAACATATGATGACGGTATGCTGTGGGAACGCCGTTCAGTTATGGTTATATTGCCGCAGAGCAGAGCGTTGTACAGCGTAGTGCTGACCTGGCATATGCCGCCCCCGGCCTGTATGCTGTAGCTCTTACCGTCCGCTATCCCGTTTGCGCCCTTCCAGCCCGTCTCATAGGTGCGGGGACCTATGAAGCCATTAAAGCTCCACTCCTCCCCTGCCGCCACGGTTATGCCGTTAATAAGCCCCGCCGCTTTTTCGATATTGAACACGCGGTTCTGCACTACCTCGTTGTCGGTGCTTATGGCGTATTCCGTAGTGTACTCTGAACGCTTGCCGAAATCCCCCTGAAGGTCGGCTGCGGTAAAGGAGGGGAGTATATCCTCATACTTCACGTCCATGTCGAACTCAAAGCTTCCGGCGTTGAACTGCTTCTCAATGTATTCAAGGTTCTCGGCAACTTTGAGCTTTCTGCCAGGCACTCCCTCTACAAAGCTCAATGATATGGTGCCATCCCCATTCTGAGCAGGGTTGGCCTGGGCCTCGATAGCGTTCTGATCGAACTCGCCTGCGATATCCTCCAATTTCATTCTGAGGGTGGTGCCATTCCATGTAAACACGTCGTTTATCTGGCCCGGCTCGCCGCTTGCAGTAACGTCCACCACGCCGCTGTCGTCAGGCACGTATGCCATAGCCCTCTGTATTGCGGCGTCAACGTCGCAGGAGAGGCTTATATCCTCCCCGGTGAGCTTGTACTCCTCTTTGCCGCAGCGCAGCACGACACAGGAGGCTGCTATTATCTCCTCCGCCTTTTTTGCCACGGCGTTCCTCGCTTCGGTCTTGGTCTTGCCTCCCACATTTATACCCAGTATGGACACGCCGTCAGGCAGGTTTTGCTCCTGGCCTATGACGAGCTGCCCGCCGTCGCTGCCGATGTGCTTCACTGCGGCGATGCTTCCGACGGCTATCAGCACCAACAGCGCGCATATGGTTATGAGCCGCCTGTAATTCACGCGTTTTCTTGGCTTGCGCTGCTGTGGCTGCCGGCGCTCCTCGTGCTTGGTCTTTTGAGCCGTATTGGGCTTCCGGTCAGGCTTTGGCTGCGGGGCCGCCTTGGTTCTTCCCTTACCGTCCATATATCCCGGCAGCTTGAGCTCCCTGTCGTTATTGCTGGGCATTACTTATCTCTCCGAAAAATGCTCTACCTGCCAAGGGCCCTAAGGGCAACGTCAGGGCAGTTCGTTATGACGGCATTGGCGCCCTTTGCGGCCAGTGCCATTACGTCCTTTGCTTCGTTTACTGTCCATGGATTCACCGCTACGCCGTTTTTCACGCACCCTTCCATAAGGCCGGGGCAGAGCAACGCCGCCCTGTAATTTGGGTGTATGGCGTTGGCGTTGAGATACTTTGCATATACCCACGGGTCTACCATGGCGTTGGCGTACAGCAGTCCTATCTCGGCATCGGGATCAAGCTCGCGCACCTTTTGCAGCACGTAATGGTTGAAGGAGGAGTATATTATCCTTCCCTGCATGCCCATCTCCCTTTCCAGGCTTATTACCTTATCCCAAATGCCCGGATATATGACCACATCGCACTTTATCTCCACGTTTACGGTCATTCGGCTGTCCTTTATCAGTCCGTATACCTCCCTGAGGGTAGGTATCCTAACATCCTTATAGCCCGGCATTCCATTGGAGAAATCCAGTTTTTTAAGCTGCTGGCATGTCATATCAACCACGCGTCCTGTGCCGTTTGATGTGCGGTCGATCCTCTCGTCATGTATCACCATCAGCTTGCCGTCGCTGCTCTCGTGAACATCCAGCTCCAGCCCGTCTGCGCCCATCTCCATGGCCATTTGGAAGGCGGGAATGGTGTTCTCCGGCGCATAGGCACTCGCGCCCCTGTGGGCCCATACTTTTGTCATATCAATACTCATGCGGAAGTAAATACCTCCTTTTCATGCCTATTTATTATTATAGATAGTATATTATAACATAACTGCTTTTGTTTTACAAAAAACATAATGTGAATAAATATGGTCAGTACGGCGCATTATACGCCGTATGACAGACTTTTTGCTTTGCTTCCTGCTGGGCGGCGCCGGATATGTGCTGATAGAGCTTTTATGGCGCGGCCGCAGCCACTTTTCAATGTTTATAGCCGGCGGCTTCGCCTTCGCCCTGCTCCATGCCCTGTTCCAACGGTATGCCCTGCCGCTGCCGGTAAAGTGCATAGCCGGCGCATTGGTGATAACCGCAATAGAATTCATCGCGGGGTACATAGTAAACCTGCGCATGGGGCTAAACGTATGGGACTATTCAGGCAGGCCGTACAATCTTTACAGACAGATATGCCCCGGTTTCGCGCTGCTCTGGGCTCTGCTTTCGCTGCCCATAGCGCTGCTGTGCGATCATATAAAATAGGCGCCTTTCCCGGCGCCCTTTATCTTTATCTGTAATATGTGTTGCCGCCTATAAACTCCCGCAGTATGGATGTTGGCGGTATCTCGTCCTCTATGTCCGCGTCCAGTATGTAATTCAGGAATTTCACTATATCCCGGGCCATGGCATAGTACTTGCTCTCAGGCGGCACCTCCTCAAGAAGGGGATAGACGTACTTCTTAAGCACGGACACCTCATAGAGTAGGGTAGTGTTGAACAGCGCGTCCGCATTCTCCTGATATGGGAATATCCACTTTTCCTCGCCGCGGCGCACGCTCGCCCACATGCCGAGGGTGTGCTCCATAGAGGCGTTGCGGGTCATATAATCCCGCACCAGGCGGCGCAGTATGCGTATATCCGTAGTGCGTATCCTGTTGTGATCGTCCAGGTTAAGTGTAGTCAGTGCGCTTACGTATATCCTGAATATCTTGCTTTCGTCCACCTCGGGGCTTAGCAGCATGGGATTCAGTCCGTGTATGCCCTCGATTATCACCGGCTCATCGTCGTGGAGCTGCAATATCCTTCCCTCCGGGGCACGCTTGCCGTTGGTAAAGTCAAACCTCGGCACCTCTACCTTCTCGCCCCGTATAAGCGCTGCAAGGTCGCTGCCGAAGCGTTGTATATCCAGAGTATTGATGTTTTCGAGGTCAATCTCGCCGTTTTCGTCCCGCTCTATCTTGTCCCGGTCGATGTAGTAATCGTCCAGCGACAGCATGACCGGATGACAGCCCTGCAAACGCAGTTGCGTGGATATCCTATGGGCAGAGGTAGTCTTTCCTGAGGAGGAAGGGCCCGCCACAAGCACCGCTTTTGCGCCCTTTTGCACTATCTTATCCGCTATATCCGCATAGCCCCTGTCGTGCAGCGCCTCGTTTATGCGCACCAGCTCCCGTATGGTGCCGTTCTGTATGTGGGTATTCAGGTCGTTCACCGTGGCGCATTCCATGAGCTTTCCCCACTCGTCGCTCTGGTGGAACACCGCATGAAGCTTTGGCAGGTCTACGTAGTCCGAGGGCACGTCCGGAGCGTCGTTGCGTGGCATGAGCAGCACCACTGCTCCGTCATGGACGTACTTTACCCGGAATACATCGGCATATGACGTATCCGGCGCCATCTCACCGTAGAAGTAATCCATATAGCCGTCTATCTGGTAAACGTCAAAGTAGCTGAACCTGCGCCACTTGAGCAGCTTCGCCTTGTCTGCCTGTCCGTCCTGTTCGTAGAAGCTCAGCGCCTCTTTTATGGATATGCGCCTGCGCTCCAGCGGCAGCTTGAGGCGCACCAGACGTCGCATCTCGGTTTCCACCTTGAGAGCCGCTTCCTCGTTGAATGGCTCCTCCATGCCGTCCACGGTTATAAACAGCCCTGGGCCCAGCGAGTACCTTACGCACACCCTCGCCCTTGGAAATTCCTTGCGCATGGCCAGAATAAACAGAAACTGCAATGTGCGCTCGTAAACCCGCCTGCCCATATCCTCGCCATAGCGGAGAAGATGTATCTGGGTATCCTTTTTGGGCGTGAAACGGAGATTGAATACCTCGCCGCCTATCTGAGCCGCCAGCGGCCTGTCGGACAGCATTATGCTGTCAAGTCCTTCCTTTTTTACCGCATCCAATATGGACCGGCCGCTTTCCAGTTCGCAGTTCCTTCCGTCTATGTCCAACCTCACGACTATTCCTCCCGGTACTGTTTCAAAATAATTTCGTATATCATACCAATGTGTAAAATTCCATATTTACGTTATTATACTATATCCTTATCCAATTGAACATGTGCTCAATGAAAACTTTTTGTTTAATCAGCATTTTCTCACGCACTGAGCCGTAAATCTGATATAATAAGTAAATGTATGTGCCGGTTTCGCTTATCCGCTGCGGCCGGCGAGCAAAAACTGACGGAGAATGCAAGCTTATTTTATGGAAAAGAAAAAGACCTCATTCGTACAGGGCGCGGCTGTACTTGGCGTAGCCGGACTGCTGGTAAAGATAATAGGTGCGGTATTCCGCATACCCCTCAATAACGCCGTAGGCCCCATAGGCATGAGCTACTATGAGGTAGTCTATCCCTATTACTCCGGTCTTCTTGTGATATCCTCCTCCGGCCTTCCCACCGCCATATCTAAGATGGTATCTGAGCGCGTGACTGCAGGAGACTATCGGGGCGCACACAAGGTGTTCGTCACCGCAATGCGGCTTCTGGTATGCCTCGGCCTCTTCACCGGCCTTCTGATGTTCTTCGGCTCGGAAAGTCTTTCCGCCCTCTCCTCACAGCCCGAAGCGCACCTTTCCTTTAAGGTACTTTCCCCCGCCCTGCTGGTAGTTTCCATAATGTGCGCATACCGCGGCTATTTGCAGGGCATGCAGCGCATGACGGGCACAGCCCTTTCCCAGATAGTGGAACAGGTAGGCAAGCTGGCCATAGGCCTTACCTTAGCCATAAAGCTGCTGCCCAAAGGACCCGAGTACGCCGCCATGGGCGCGCTGATAGGTGTTACCGCATCGGAATTTCTGGCCCTGCTTACCATCATATTCGTATATAACCGCTACCGTCCTTCCATAAGGCGGCATATAGAACAGAGCGCGCCCTACGCTCCCGCCCCCATAGCTAAAAACCTCATACTGCTGGCCGTGCCTATAACCCTGGGCGCTTCCATAAGCTCCCTTTCCGGCATGGTGGACAGCGCCATGATAATCCGCATACTGCTGAACCTGGGCTACTCCAAGGATACCGCCCAGACCGCCTACTCCCTGCTGCGCTCCAACGTGACTACACTGACCAACATGCCCGGCGTGCTGACCATGGCTCTGGCCATGAGCCTCGTGCCTGCCATATCCGCAAGCGTTGCCCGCAGGGATAAATCAAGCGTTCAGAATATATCCCGCCTCGGCATGAAGCTGGCCCTCATAATCGGCCTGCCCTGCGCCGTAGGTCTTTTCGTGCTGGCTAAACCCATACTGGGCATGCTGTATCCCCGCCTTACCGAGGCACAGCTCACCCTCGCCGCCGACCTCATGCATACCGCCTCCATAGGAGTTATATTCCTCTCCTTGGTTCAGGCTATGACCGGCATAATACAGGGCTTGGGCAAGCCCAACGTACCGCTGTTCAACCTGTTCATAGGCTTTATACTCAAGGTGATAACGCTGGTAGTGCTCACCAACATACCCTCTATCAATATACAGGGTGCGTCCATATCTACCGTGATATGCTACGCCTTCGCCGGCATCGCTGATACGGCCTACGCCGTGCGCAAGGCGCATATCAATATGAATTTATGGGACGTTATACTAAAGCCGGTTCTCTCCTCCGCAGTGATGGGCGCAATGGCGTACATGTGCTTCGCTTTTATGAATAAGCTTGGCCACGTCACCCTCGGAGTTCTATTATCCGTGACTCTGGGCGTATGCGTATACGGCATCCTTGCAATATACCTCCGCATGTTCAGCCGCGAAGAACTCAACTACATACCCGGCGGCAGAAAGCTTAAAAGGCTCATTTACGGCAGCAAACAGTAAGCGAGGCGAAATTATATGATTAAACTCACCATAGCACCCCTTTCCATCCCCGGAAGCATCACCACCGCTTCCCAATCAGCAATAGAGCATGCCGGCAGGCTGTTCCTTCAAACTGCGGATTCACCCTGCGCCAGATGGATAACAGATGCGGGGCTGCCATATGTCTCAATGGACGACCTGTACGACAGCAGCTACGATTACGACGAGCTGAACCAGGCGATAGCGGCACGGCTAATGTGCGGCTGCGACGCTGTTTATGCCGTGTCCGGCCGCGGCATAGGCGAAGGCCAGCTTTCCGCCATTCGGGAAGCCGCATCCAAAGCCGGCGCCACCGTAAAGGTGCTTCCCGGCATAGGCTACTCTGACGCTGTGCTGGCCGACCTTCCCTTTACCTTATCCGACAGGCGCGTGATATGCGCCGCCAACGATCTTCCCGATACCATAGACCCCTTCCTGCCCCTCTGTGTAGAGGAGATGGATACCCGGCTCTGCGCGGGCGATGTAAAGCTGGCGCTGCTTGATTATTACCCCGATGAGCACGCCGTGTACTTCTGCGATATGGGAGCAGACGGCGAATACCGCATAAAAGAGATACCACTTTTTGAGCTGGACAGGCAGAATAGCTATTCCGCCGCCACCTGCTGCATAGTGCCTCCCGCCGCATCTCAGGACAAGCTTGATCGCGGCGATATGAACGGCCTAATGGCGGTGCTGCGCCGGCTCCGCGCCCCGGGCGGCTGCCCCTGGGACGCAAAGCAGACCCACGAATCCCTGCGCTCCGGCCTTATCGAGGAGGCCTATGAGGTAATAGACGCCATAGACAGCGGCGACCCCTTCGCTCTCTGCGAGGAGCTGGGCGACTTACTGCTTCATGTCGGAATGCACACTGTCATAGAGGAGGAAAGGTCTTCCTTCACCCTCAGGGATGTGACCTCCGGCATAATCAATAAGATGATATACCGCCATCCCCACGTATTCGGCACAGCAGAGGCTGACACGCCGGAACAGGTACTCAGTAACTGGGAAAAGCTCAAGAAGAAAGAAAAGCACATGGAAAGCTACTCCGCCACCATGGAGGCTGTTCCCAAGGGCTTCCCCGCCCTCATGCGAGCTGCCAAAATACAGAAAAAGGCTGCCAATGTGGGCTTTGACTGGGACAACGCCGATCAGGCGCTGTACAAGCTGCCAGAGGAAGTCAGCGAACTTACCAAGGCCATGGCGGAGGGGAACCACGCCCATATCGATGAGGAGCTGGGCGACGTATTTTTCGCCGCAGTGAACGTGGCGAGGCTTCTCAAGCGTGACCCGGAGCAGCTCCTTAATGCCGCCACTGACAAGTTTATAACCCGCTTCAAGGTCATGGAGGAGTTAATAACCGCCGATTCCCTATCCCTCGAAGATATGACCCTCGAGAAAATGGACAGGTACTGGGATAAAGCCAAGAAAAAGTTAAAATAAATTAGAAATTCAGGCGGTTTTTTGATTTTTCATCTTGCGTTTGCGGGACATGCTTAGTATAATTGTAAAAGTCCGCGTTATGCGGCATACTAAAGCCCAACAATAATTAGGAGGATATAATTAAATGAATAAGACTGAACTCATCGCTGCAGTAGCCAGCAAGTGCTCCATCTCCAAGAAGGAGGCCGAGGCTGTAGTCCTCGCTACCTTCGACAGCATTACCAACGCCCTCGTAAGCGGCGAGAAGGTACAGATCGTTGGTTTTGGCGGCTTTGAAGTACGCGAGCGTCCCGCTCACAAGGGCCACAACCCCATGACCGGCGAAGAAATTGAAATCGCTGCCAGCAAGTCCCCCGCTTTCAAGGCCGGCAAGGCTCTCAAGGAAGCTCTCAACTAAACCTTACTTATCCTTATTAACATAAAAAAGCAGGCCGTAAAAAGCCTGTTTTTTATTATTTCGATTTGCGTTAACCCCTTATCATACATACGCTTCTCGCAGTTATGCACTCCAGGTTTCCCTCCGGGCCGGTATGCTCCGGCGTGGTGGCCTTTGCGCTCACAATGCCCACATCGCACCCCATGGCATCGGCTATATTGCGGCGCATATTATCTATATACGGCGCAAGCTTTGGCTCCTGGGCTATCACCGTGGCGTCCACCGAGCATATCTCATAGCCGGCCCCGCGTACCATCTGCCATGCCCTTTTAAGCAGTATAAGCGAGTCCATATCCTTATATTCAGGAGATGAGTCCGGGAACAGCCTTCCTATATCACCCATGGCAGCAGCGCCCAGCAGCGCATCTATTACGGCGTGTATCAGCACATCCGCATCGGAGTGGCCCATAAGGCCCATCCTGTACGGTATCTCCACACCGCCTATGACCAGCCTTCTGCCCTCTGTCAGCCTGTGGGTATCCTCGCCGTAGCCTATCCTCTCTCTTGCCGTAAGCTTTTGGAACAACTCAATATCCTCCTCAGTGGTAAGCTTCTGGTTTATCACACCACCCAGTGAGTAATGCACGCTGCCATACAATCTTTTATACAGGGCGCAATCGTCCGTGGCCTGCACGCCATCGTCCTTTGCCTGCCGGTACGCCTTCATTATCCGATCATACTTAAAGGACTGGGGCGTCTGGGCCAGCATTACGCCGTTTCTGTCTACCAGCTCGCCCTCCCGCCACATGGTATCCCGGGCGGGTATGGCTGCAACGCCGCTGCCGAACTCGGCGGCGCACCTTATGCTGTCCCGTATTATTTCTTCCGATACGAGGCAGCGCGCCCCGTCATGTATAAGGGCTATGTCGCAGTCGGCAGCCCTAAGGGCGTTATATACGGAATCTCCCCGTGTCTCGCCGCCATTAACGGTCCTGAGACCATACTGTGCGCAAAGCGCCTCCGCCTCCTGCCGCGTGGCATCCGACACGGCTATTATGATATCCGTAACACCCGCATTGAGCAGCGCCTCTGCGGAGCGGCGCAGCACAGTCCTGCCGCCCAGGCTTATGATAAGCTTATCCCTGCCCATGCGCCGGGAAGCTCCCGCCGCCAGCAGTATTCCAGTTACCTTCATTCGAGATCTCCCCGGGTGATCATCTCATACATCTCGGCGGCAGCCGCCTTGGTTGTGAACTCCTGTACGCTGGTAACCTTCACCACGGTATGCTTGCCGCCCATGAGTATATCCAGCATATCGCCCTCCTTAACTTCGCTTGAGGGCTTCGCCACCTTGCCGTTTATCTGTATTCTGCCGAGGGACGCGGCCTCGCTGGCAACCGTCCTGCGTTTGATTATCCTTGAGACTTTAAGGTACTTATCCAGACGCATATACGTCCTCCAAAATTCATTTTTCTAAAGCTTACCACATATGTGGCAAAAAAACAAACCGGGCGGTTCACGCCCGGTCTATGTTTACCTATTAACCCACTGAAACGGGGCTATAAGTGACGCTGCGCACCAGTTCTTCATTGAGGGATACGCTTTCGTCGTTCTTCCAGGTCTCTAACATCTGGT
>ERZ857882.2225-NODE-2225-length-20592-cov-7.452403_pt1 | contig 20592 bp, 22 predicted proteins | sample MGYA00519697_ERZ857882 | MGnify/ENA primary metagenome ERZ857882 (study PRJEB31778, sample SAMEA3449373) | human gut metagenome | biome: human gut; feature: human-associated habitat; material: faeces | place: United Kingdom | collected 2010/2012 ...
ATATATAAAGAAAAATAGAAAAAAAGTAGTGTAAAAACTTTACACTAACTAAAATAATAGGGGGAAGTATTTATGGAAAATAATTCAGTTTCACAAAAATCTTCTAAATCTATAGTAGCAATTGTATTAGCTGTAATAGGTTTAGTAGGAGGTATATTAAGTCCATTAATAGGATATATATTATCAATTATAACTATAGTAATGTCATTAAAAAAGAAAGCTTATAAAGAAGATAAAAAGTATATAATATCTCTTGTGGTAGGAATAATTGCCTTAATTGCAAGTCTTGTTTCTCATATCGCTGGTATTATATTGTTATTAAGTGTTTAAAAATTAATTCATAAAAGTAGATATTAATTATAGAAAAGTTATCTATTAGTAGAAAAGCTAATAGATAGCTTTTTTATTATGGATATAATTATAAAAACTAATCTTAATATCTTAAGAAAACTTAAAACTCTTAATAATCTTGCAATATATATTAAGGAATGATATGAGTAAAATAAATACATTTTTTATTATGTATTGTAGATACTAAAAAGAAAAGAGGAATTAGTATGAATAATAAAGCATATGAAGAAATGCTAGTTGAAGATAAATATAAAGAAGAATATACAGAAAAGAAATTAGTGGACAAGATAAAAAAGAATTTTTCTAAGGCAGGAGCATCAGTTGTATATGCAGTATTACTATTGTTTTATTCTTTAAAGGATCCCAATGTTCCAGCTAAAGCTAAGGTAACTATAGTAGGAGCCTTAGGATATTTTATAACACCATTAGATTTAATTTTAGATGCAGTACCAGTAGCAGGTTATAGTGATGATTTAGCTACAATAATGCTTGCATTAGGAGTTGTTGCAATATATCTAACAGATGAAACTAAAGAAAAGGCTAAAAAGAAGACAAAACAATTATTTGGTAATATAGGAAATGATGAATTTGAAAAAGTTGATAATAAGATAAATTATAATAAAAATTAAATTAGAATAATTATGAATTTAATATAAAAAAATCTACTGTTAATATTTAAATTAGCAGTAGATTTTTTTGTCTAAGTAATTTTAATATACTTTATCACCATTAAAAATTGAATTTTTAACAACTACATAATCAACAGTTCTTATTGCCTCTAACTTTTTACCACCTGCATAGGAAATAGATGATTGAAGGTCTTGTTGCATTTCAATTAAGGTATCTTTTAAAGAACCTTTATAGTCTACAAACATTTTCTTACCTTCAACATTTCTTCTTTCACCCTTTTGGAATTCAGAAGCAGAACCAAAGTATTCCTTATAAATCTTTCCGTCTTTTTCAATAGTTTCCCCAGGGGATTCTTCATGTCCAGCAAATAGTGAACCAATCATAACCATAGAAGCACCAAATCTAATTGATTTAGCTATATCTCCATGAGTACGAATACCTCCATCTGCAATAATTGGTTTAGTTGCAGCTCTTGCACACCAACGAAGAGCAGCTAATTGCCAACCACCTGTACCAAAGCCTGTCTTAATTTTAGTGATACATACTTTTCCAGGGCCAATTCCTACCTTTGTAGCATCTGCACCAGCATTTTCAAGCTCTTTTACTGCTTCAGGTGTTCCAACATTTCCTGCAATAACAAAACTTTCTGGTAAATGCTTTTTAATGTGCTTAATCATATTAATAACTGCATTAGAATGTCCATGAGCAATATCAATTGTTATATATTCAGGAGAAAGATTTTCTGCTTTTAGCTCTTCAATAAAGGCATATTCTTCCTCTTTAACTCCAACACTTATAGAAGAATATAAGTTTTTCTCTTTCATATCTTTAATAAAAGCTATTCTTTGCTCTGGCTTGAAACGGTGCATTATATAAAAGTATCCATTTTCAGCTAGATAAGCTGCAATTTTTTCATCTATAATAGTTTGCATATTTGCAGGAACTACAGGTAACTTGAAGGTTCTCCCTCCAAAAGTTATAGATGTATCACATTCAGAACGACTGTTTACTATACATTTTCCTGGTATTAATTGTATATCTTCATAATCAAATACTTTATCCATTTTTACCTCTTTTATACGAATTATTTTTATGAATATAAATTTATAGTTCGCAAACAAGGTATATTATACATATATCTAATTGATATGTCAAAAGATATGGAGTGTTTTTTCTTCATTATCCGAAAGAAAAGAATAATGTGTATTACCTTTTGTATATAACTTAATTGCAAATTTATATATTTCATTTAAAATTAAAATTATAGTAAATAGATAAAGGGAGAGGCAAAATGAGAATTTATTATTTTTCAGCCACAGGGAATTCATTATATGTAGCTAAAAAAATCAAAGAATCAGTAGAAAATTGTGAGTTAATCTCTATACCAAAGGCTTTAAAAGAAGAGGATTTTAATGTAGAAGATAATGTAATAGGTTTTGTATATCCAATACATTGTGGCTCATTACCTATAGTAGTTGAGGAGTTTATATATAAATTAAATATAAAGGATAAAGCATATATTTTTGCAGTAGGAGTTACTGGAGGGGGAAAGGCTAAAATAAGTTTTTCACATATTAATGAAGTCTTAGGGGATAAGGGTAGTCTTAGCAATTATTTATGTGTAAAATATATTTCAAATTATACAAGGGCAGGGAAAAATCCAACAAAGGAAAGAGCTCTTAAAGCTATAAAGTTAAATGAAGGTATAATAGAGAATTTTATTAACAGTATTAAAAATAAAGAAGTAAAGACTGTGGATTATAAAGCTAGTAAGAAATTAATATATAATGTATGGAAAAACTTATTCAAGAATAAAGATAAAGGATTTAATGTTAATGATAAATGTATAGGCTGTGAAATGTGTAAAATAATTTGCCCAGTAGATAATATTAAAATGATAAATAATAAGCCAACATGGTTAGGGAATTGTACAGACTGTATGGCCTGTATAAATATATGTCCTAAGGAAGCTATAAACATTGGTAATTCAACTTTAAAGAAAAATAGATATAGAAATCCATTTATTGAAGTTAAGGAGCTAGTATCTAATGACTAAAGCTAAAGGAACTATACTAAAACTAAAGAGAAAGTTGGAGTTATTATATGAAGAAAATAGATAATATTTTAAAGATAAAAGAATATGATAAATTTAAGTGTACAGCAGATAAATGCAAATTCACCTGTTGTAAGGGCTGGGATATAAATGTAGATACTAACACCTACAATAAGTGGAAAGAAACCAATGAACTGAATTATCTTTTAGATAATGTAAGATTTATAAAAAGTAATGGAGAAAATAGTTACTTAATAAAAAAAGAAACAAAGGGTGTATGTCCTTTATTAAGTGATGAAGGATTATGCAATATAGTTATAAATCATGGTGAAGAATATTTATCTTCAACTTGCAAAAGCTTTCCTAGAATAGAAAATAATTTTGAAGATGTAAAAGAGCTTACTTTATCATGTTCATGTCCTGAAGTGGTTAATATAATTAGCAATATGAAGGAAAAGATTTATATAGAGTCTAATGAAGCTTTATCTTATATTGAGGATTTAGGCTCATTACAAATAAGAGAAGCTTTAGTTAATATACTTCAAAAGGAAGATATAACTTTAGAAAATAAGCTTATTCTTTCTTACAATATACTTTTTAATATTCTTAATAGTGATGATTTAGACTATGAAGCCTTAATAGAGCTTTTAGAAAAGTATAAATCTAAAAATTATATAAAAGAAGAATTAAATGAATTTAGAGAATATAATAATAAAAATAATGTGAAATCTTTAAAAGAAATAAATTCATTATTTATAGATATAATAGAAAACTACAGAAATGTTCCTCTTTTTAAGGAGGCTTTAACGGATATTTATAAATTTGCAGAAGAATTTAATATAGAAAAGCTTTTTAATAATTGGAGAGAAGTTAAGAATTTATTCAAAGAATATGATAATTTAATGGAAAACTGCATTGTATCAAAGGTTTTAAGTAGCTGTGTTAGTGATGATTTAGAAGAGATAATTATTGCCTTTGAAATTATTATATTGGAGTATTTATTTATAAGACATGCTGTATTTTTAAATTACTGTATTAATGAAAATAAAGAAATTAGCATTGAAGATTTAAAAGACTATATTGTAATTTTTTCAAGAATTATAGGTAATAATTCTGATGCAGTAATGGAATTTTTATTAGATATCTTTGAAGATGATATATTAGATTTTGATTATATTTCTTCTTTAGTTTTAATCTAATAGAAATAATTTAAAGATAATTATTTTTTTGCTATATTAAAGTACATTATACAAGGATAAGAGGGATGGAATGAGAAGTTATAAAGAATATATAAATAATTTAGATGATTATAAGGATATAGATTTACTTAATTCAAGTGGAATAATTAAAATTAACCTAGGAAATGATTCATTTATAACATATGGTAATTCAACAGTTGGTGCTTTTACAACAATATTAATTCAACTTGAAAATAGAAAAGGTGCTAATAAAAAATTACAAAATGCATATGATGCCATAGGAGATGCGGGTATAAATATAGATATATTAGAAGTTGGAGAAAAGATGAATTTAAGAGAAAAATCCAAGGAATATATAGAAAAACTCAAACCAACTTTAAATTATCAAAGAAATGTAATGGGCTTTAGCGAAGAACATAAAAAGCATCTATCTGAATGTAAAAAAGGCGAGAAGCATAATAGGGTAAAACTAACTGAAGAAGAAGCTAAAGAAATAAAATATTTAGCTATACATACTGGAATGACATCCGTAGAAATAGGAGAAATTTTCAATATAAGTGATTCACAAGTAAGAAAAATAAAAGCAGGAATAGCATGGAGCCACATTATAGTATAAAAAATATATATAAATATTCAAAAAATCTAGTAATGGTTACATAATGAGTTGAGGTTACAAAGAAATACAATGGCAAAAGGGAGAACATATAATGGAAGAAATAAAAAGTAGGATAAGAAAATTTAGAGAAGATAGAGAATGGGACCAATTTCATACACCAGCTAATTTAGCAAAGGCAATAAGCATTGAATCAGGGGAATTGTTAGAGCATTTCCTTTGGGATGATAATTATAATAAAGAAGAGGTATTTGATGAATTAGCAGATGTTATGGTTTATTGCTTACATATGGCAGATTCTCTAGGAGTTAATATAGAAGAAATAATGAATAACAAAATGGACAAGAATGAAAAGAAATACCCAGTGGAAAAAGCCAAGGGAACAAGTAAAAAATATACGCAACTATAAAATATAATATGAGATTATAATAAAAAACAAACTAGCAACTAGTTTAAAATAGTTGCTAGTTTGTTTTTTAAGTAAATTTAAAATGAGTTATTCAAATAGTTTATGGATTAATTAAAAATTACAATAGTATATATAGAAAGTAAGTATGTAAAAGGGGAATTTATTTTGAAAGTTATTTCTATTGTAAATTACAAAGGAGGAGTGGGTAAGAGTACGGTTGTATCTAATTTAGGTGCTTTATTATCTTTAGAAGGCTATAAAGTATTATTAGTAGATTTAGATCCACAAGCTAGTTTAACATTTTCTTATATAGATGTTGAGGTTTGGGAAAATGCTTATAAAAAAGATAAAACCATAAAAACTTTCTTTAATACATTAATTAATAATAATAAAGATAACATAAAGAATTATATTACTAAAGATTTAAAGGCTAATGATATTATTGTAAAAAATGGAGGACAAACTATAGGGTTGCTTCCATCTAGTACTGATTTATATGAGATACAGATAGATTTAGCTCGTACTATAAAAGGTCCTTGGAGAAGAAATCTTACAAGGAATCGACTAAATTGCATATCAAGACTGAAGAATGAAATAATGACTATTGATGGAGAGTATGATTTTGTATTATTAGATTGTCAACCAAGTTTTGATCTAATAACACAAAATGCAATTTATGCTTCAGATTATTATTTGATACCAACAAAGTTAGATTATCTATCTACAGTAGGTGCACCTACACTATATGAGCATATTGAAAAGTTGAGAGATGAAGTTTCAAAAGGTATAGATGAGTTTGATCTTAGAGAATTTAATAAGATGGATGTTAAAAATTTAGGATTGCTACCAACTATGGTTAAAATAATTAATGGACAACCTAAGAGGCTACACAGTCAGTATCTTAAAGAAGTTAGTAAATATAATGGAATTAAAGTTTTTAAGAGTAGTATAAGACATAATGATGATGAAATAAATAATAGCATTTATGTTCCTTTTGTTTTAAGTAATATTAATAATAAGAAATATCCCATTGATATTGATTTTGAAGAATTTAAAAATGAGTTTTTAAGAGAGGTAAAATAATATGAATAAGAAAGAAATACTTTTAGTAAATAAGTTAGCTTTTGATTTTATATTAAAACTTAAAGACGAAGATATAAATTCATTAATTAAAGGAGAAAAGAAAATAACTTTAATAGATAATGAAAAAAAGCTAAAAGGAAAGAAGATAAATAATACAGAAGAAAAGGTAGAAGAAGTAATAAATAAGATATATTCATATTCAAATAAAGATGAGGCATTAGAATATTTAAATAAATTTAACGTAATAGATTTAAAGAAAATAGCTAAGCAAGTGAATGTATACATTAAGAGTAGAAATAGGAAAAGTGAAATTATTGATAGAATTGTAGAAGGAACAATTGGAGCCAAGATAAAAATAGATATATTACAATATTAAATTATAAGATACTATGCTTGGGGGAATTAGTGGGATACTTAGTATTCCACTTTAAGAAAATGAACAATTATTGTTATTTTAGTTTAATATAAATATTATTTTAAAATATTGACATTAAATTTTAAAGTGTATAAAATTAAATGGATAATTTTAGTATAAAAATTGTTATATTTTACAATTGGGAATGGATTAAAATCTATTCCTTATTATTATATATTTAATAACTTATGTTATATTGAGCTTACATTTAAATATAAGAAGTCAATGGAAAAATTAGTTTAATGGCAGATGTTGAATAGTATTAAAATGAAAGTTCTAGATTTGTTATAAGGAGTTTTAAGTTATGGATTTAAAAGTATTTGAATTTTTGGGAAAAGAAGTTCCGATGGCTATTAGTGATATAAGAGAAGCTATGGATTTGTTAGCAGCTTCAATAGATAGTGCTATAGAACAAGTTGGAGAAAAAGTAAGTAAGTCTTTTACTAATAAAGATTTTAATAAAGTATCAGAGCTTAGTTTTAATAGTGCAAAATTAGATTCTATAAGTAAAAAAATACAAGAGTTAATTTCGGGCTTAGATAATATTATAGATGATAGAGATATAGAAAAAGATTTTAATGAGATAAGAGAAATAGACGAAAGATTTATACCAAGCTATAGTGATTATTTAGTAGATATGGAAGTAGAACATAATTTATATGAGGATTTAACACATAAAAGACCATGTGCTATTAAAATTGAGGGAAATAGAATTGAAATAAAAGATTGGAAAAGTGCATTAGTTCAAACTATAAATTATTTAGCTATAAAAGATCCAACTATCATTAGAAGTTTTGTTGATAATCCTAAAATGAATGGGAAGAAGGTTATTTACTTTTCAAGAGTAAAATTACCAACAATGAGAGCAGCAAGAGAAATAAAAAATGCTAATATTTTTATTGAAACCAATCTTAGTGCAAATGGAATTAGAAATTTATTAATTAAAATGTTAAATAAATATAATATAAAATTAAGTGATTATAAAATATATTTAAGAGCAGATTATTCAGATTTACATTAAAGATATAAGGAATTATTCCAATAAGATATTATGCCCGGGGACAATAGTGGGATACTTATGATATGCACCCAAAAAATTAGACACTGAAATTAAGGAATGTATAATATAGAAAAGGGGTGCATATTTTATGGTAAAAAGAAAAAGATATACCGGAGAAATTAAACAAATGGTGATAGAAGATATTAGAGATAATAATTTGAGTTATGCCGCAGCTCAAAGAAAATATAATATTGCTGACTCTGTTTTAATTAGATGGGATAGAATATATTTAGAAGAAGGTGTAGAAGGTCTCTATAAGCAGCACTGTGGAAGAAAAAAAGATAGTAAGAGTAAAGAACTTAAAAAACAGTCTAATAACCAAACAAAAGAAGACTTGCTTGTAGAAAATCAAAAGCTTAGAATGGAAATTGAATACTTAAAAAAATTGAATGCCTTAATTCAGAAAAAGGAATTATCAGCCAAAGAGATAAAGCACAAATAATCTATGACTTAAGGCATATTTACAAGATTAAAGAGCTGATAAAGATAGCAAATATTGCAAGAAGTACATATTATTATTACTTAAAGTTATTTGAAAAGCCAGATAAATATTGAGAGATTAAGAAACTAATTCAAGAGATTTTTCATAATCATAAAGGTCGTCATAGTTATAGAAGAATAACAATGGAGTTGAAAAAAATAAATATCAAAATTAATCATAAGACAGTACAAAGATTAATGAAGATTTTAAATTTAAAATGTATGGTTAGGCTTAAAAAGTATAAATCATATAAAGGTGAGGTAGGTAGAATTGCCGACAATATTTTAAAACGTGATTTTAAGGCGGATAAGCCAAATTTAAAATGGGTAACGGATATTACAGAATTCAATCTGTTCGGTCAAAAAGTATATTTATCCCCTATTTTAGATTTGTTTAATGGAGAAATAGTAAGTTACAATATTGGATATATACCAACTTTTGATTTAGTATCTAGTATGCTAACAAAAGTATTTTAAAATTTACCAAATAACACAAAACTAATACTTCATTCAGATCAAGGTTGGCATTATCAAATTAAGCCATATCAAAGGATGCTGAAGAAAAAAGGTATTACTCAAAGTATGTCAAGAAAAGGTAATTGCTTGGATAATGCTGTTATAGAAAATTTCTTTGGTAATTTGAAATCTGAGTTGCTATATTTACAAAAATTTCAGAGCTTAGAGCATTTTATTGAAGAACTTCATGAATATATTTATTATTACAATAATAATAGAATCAAAGCAAAGTTAAAAGGACTTAGTCCTGTAGAGTACAGAAATCAAGTCCTTCTAAATTATTAAACTTAATAATATCTAACTTTTGGGGAGCAGTTCATAAGTATCCCACTTGCTAAAGTTTAGTATTTTAAGAATGATGAGAGTTGAAAGTTAGAAGCGTAGTTAGAAATTGAACAGTATAGCATTTTATTGACATTAATTAATAGATTATTATATAATAAATAATGCTTTATTACCTAATGTCGCAAATTATTTTATTTTGCGATTATGGAGGGAGGTAGAACAGTGTCAGAGATTAAAGTTAAAGAGAATGAAACATTAGATCAAGCATTAAGAAGATTTAAAAGAAAGTGTGCTAATGCTGGTATACTTTCGGAAGTAAGAAAAAGAGAACATTACGAAAAGCCAAGTATCAAAAGAAAGAAAAAATCAGAAGCTGCAAGAAAAAGAAAGTTTAAATAGATTAATTATATTTAGAACATTCAATTAAAAATATAAATGTTAATAATTTAGACTTAGAAAAAAATAATTATAAAGATGACATTTTCTTGTATAACTATATGATGCAAAATATCAAAGTAGAGTAGGACTTAGATGTTTTGCATATTTTTATTTAATTATATATGTGAAATCAAGATGTTAATATTTACTAGAATAATATATATGAATGTAGTGTTAGTATATTATAGAAAGTAGAGGCTTTATAATAAGAAGAAATTAATAGTTAATATTATAATCTTTTTTAGTTAAGAATAAATGTAATTACAAATAATTTAAACATAATGAAGTGGAGGGTTAAATTTAGAAAAAATGGAAATGGAATATAAATTATCAGTAAAAGAATTAAATAAAATTCATTTACCTCAACTTTATGATTTTGAAAAAGACTTTAAGGTGGATGAAGATGGTAATATAATAATACCGTATCAACATAAAGGATATAGATGTAATGATGAAGAGAGTATTAGTAAGATTAAAAATAGTGAAATTCATGCAATAAGCTTCTTTTCTGGAGCAGGTGGATTAGATATAGGTGCACAACTTTCTGGTGTTAAAGTAATCGCAAGCTTAGATTTATACGAGGATAGTGTATGTACTTTAAATTCAAATAGATACTTTGAACATACAAAACATTTTCTAAAAGATATTTCAGAAGTAACAGCTAACGATTTTAAAGAGATATTAAAAGAAAATGACACAAAGAAATTAATATTAATAGGGGGACCGCCTTGTCAGCCTTTTTCTAAAGCTGGATATTGGGTAACAAATGAAAAGAGAAAAGGAAACGAAGATCCTAGAAATATGATAGGTCAATATTTAAGAATGGTTAGTGAATTAGAACCTGATGGTTTTATTTTAGAGAATGTTGAAAGTATATTACATCCATCTAATAGACCAGCAGTAGAAAGTATTGAAGAGGCTATGGATGCATTAGGATACAATTTTGTTATGTTAAATGTTAATGCAGCAGATTACGGAATTCCACAGAAAAGAAAAAGAGTGTTTTTTTTAGCTAGTAAAAAAGAAATTAAGGATGATTTAAAAAAGACTCATGGAAGCGAAAAAGAGATTAAAGAAAATCCACAATTATTACCTTATGAGAGAGTAATAGATTGGATTGCTATATATGACAATGAGAGATACTTTAATGACTCTATGAAAACTGAAGGGAAGTACAGTGAAGAAGTGAGAGCTGTACCACCAGGTAAAAACTATATAGCTTTAAGTGAAAAAGCCGGATATCCAGAACCGAAATTTATAGCAGGAAAAAGATATTGGAGTTTCTTATTAAAGTTACATCCGGGTCTTCCATCATGGACTATTATTGCTAGTCCTGGCCATTGGGAAGGACCATTACATTGGAATAATAGAAGATTAAGCATAAAAGAAGCAGCAGCAATACAGACTTTCCCAGAAGATTATGTTTTTAAAGGTTCAATTAGATCACAAAGAAAGCAAATTGGGAATGCTGTTCCTCCGTTATTAGGGAAACAAATAGTAGAAAGTTTGTGTAGGTGGATATAATGGAAAAAATAAAGGTTGTTAGTCTATTTTCAGGATGTGGCGGATTAGATATAGGATTTAAAGAAAATGGATTCGAGACAGTATTTGCTACAGATAACTGGAAAAGAGCGTGTGAAACTCTAAATGTAAATAAAATTGCTAAAAAAATAAAGTGTATAGATGTTAGAGAAATTGATTTTAAAAGTATAAGTGATGAGTATGGCGAGATTGATTGTATTATTGGGGGGCCGCCATGTCCTCCATATAGCCAAACTAGGCACTATTTAGTGGATAAAAAAGGTGGATTAGAAGATGAAAAAGCAGGATTTGCCGTACCAGAATATTTTAGAGCAATTAAAGAATTAAAACCAAAGGTATTTATGTTTGAAAATGTTGATGGATTTATGTTCAAAACACATAAAGATGCATTGGATTTTGTAATAGAAGAATCTGAACAGTTGGGATATAAAATTTTTTATAAGGTAATTAATTGTGCAAACTATGGAGTACCTCAAACAAGAAAAAGATTTATTTGTGTAGGAGCTAAAAAAGGGTTACCTGATTTTGAGTTTCCTGAAGAGACTCATTCTGATCCGGATAAGTTATATGGAAAACTTCCATGGGTTACTTGTGGAGATGTGATGTCAGATTTTGATAATATAACAGATGAAGAAGAGAAACAAAAGCCTGGTTCGAAGCATTATGAATTATTGAAGAATATTCCACCAGGGGATAATTATTTGTTTTATACTGAAAAAAGAGGACATCAAAATCCAGTGTTTAAATGGAAATCTAGATACTGGACGTTTTTATTAAAGCTTTCTCCCAATAGACCTTCATGGACGATTCAAGCTAGCTTTTCTAATAATCAAGGGCCATTCCATTGGAAAAATAGGTTTTTAAGAATAGAAGAAATAAAAAGGATACAAACATTTCCTGATGATTATGAAATAACTGGTGATTTTAAGGAGAAATGGAGACAAATTGGTAATGCAGTACCTCCATTGTTAGCATCTATTATTGCTAAAAAGATTAAAGATACATATTTTTAATGAATATTTATAAGAAAAGAAAATGAGGTAAGAAGGATTTATTAATAAGTTGTCGAATACAATTAAAAGTGAATATTTAATTGTATTCGGCAATTTTTATGCATAATTAAAAAATATTAAAGTATGAATTGAGGTAGAAGATGAGTGAGTTAAGATGGGAAGTTAATTATGATGGTAGTTTAGTGGAAAAAGAAACTGAGTTATCTGAAAATCAGGACGATATAATTAAAGGTATATTTTCTCAAAATAATTGGACATATAGTGAGAATGAACGTAGTGGTTCGTATTCTAATGTAACTATTACAAATATTTCAGGTGAAAGATATAAAATAAATTTATATCGTGGTAATATTAGAAATGAGAAGAGAAGTCCATATGAAAAAAAAATACAATTAGGAGCGAATAAAGACCCAAGGGAAAAAAAAGATGAAATCACAATAATTTTAGGTATATATGTATATTCTGCAACTGATACTTTTGACAAATCAATAGTAGTGGCATATCCAATAGACATAAATACAAACTACCCTAGTAATCCTAGTCTTAGAGGAGTGTTTGTAAATGATATTCTCCAAAAGGCGAGAATAAAAGGTTTATATGTTGATATTAATAAAAAAATTGCAGCATTTAAGCCAGAATTTATTTTTTATTATTTAGATAACTATAAAGCAATTCATCAATATAATAATGAAATAGGAAATGAAATTTTTCTGGAAAATATACAATCTAGGAATGAAAGTCTTGTTGAATATTCATATAACAGAATAATTTTTGGTGCTCCTGGAACAGGAAAAAGTCATTTGTTAGAAGAAGAAAGAAAAGACTTTGGCAGTAATTATGAAAGAGTAACATTTCATAGTAATTATTCGTATAGCAATTTTGTAGGAACTTATAAGCCAGTTCAACAAAAAGATGAAAATGGAAAAGAAATAATCACATATGAATATGTACCTGGACCTTTTATGAGGATATTGAAGAAAGCTATACTAAATAAGGACAAGCCGTTTTTATTATTAATTGAAGAAATCAATAGAGCTAATGTTGCTGCTGTTTTTGGTGAAATATTTCAATTGCTTGATAGAGAAAATGGAGAAAGTAAATACGAAATAGCAGCAAGTGAAGACATAAAAAAATATTTGCTAAAAGATAGTAATAGTGAAGAAAAATTTGAGACTATTAAAATTCCAGCAAATATGTATATTTGGGCAACTATGAATAGTGCAGACCAAGGAGTGTTTCCAATGGATACTGCCTTTAAAAGAAGGTGGGATTTTGAATATATAGATATTGATGATAATGAAGCGGATATAAGAGAAATTATAGTGAAATTAGGCAAAGATAAGCACGAGGTTAGATGGAATGATTTACGTAATAGAATAAATGAGATACTTTTATATAAATGTAAAGTAAATGAAGATAAACTTTTAGGGCCATATTTTCTTCCGAAGTCAGTTCTTCAGTGTGAAGATAATAGTAATTATATAAAAGATAATAATAAATTTGTTAGTGCTTTTAAAAATAAAGTAATAATGTATATCTTTGAGGATGCAGCGGGAAGACAACATAGAAGTAAAGTATTTTCTAACTTTGATGAAGTATCGACATATTCGAAGCTATGTAAAAAATTTGATGATGTAGGCGAGGAAATATTTGGAATTAAATTATCTTTAGAAGAAAAGAATGAGGATGAATAAAGTAGGTGGAGTATGAAAGCAATTTATATAAAAGAGCAAAGAAGATACACATTTACTGAACTTAAAAAATTAATGGATTTAACTAATGATAACTGTGAAAAAATAATTAAGAAACTAAAGTATTTTGGTATTTTAAGGATAGTTAGAGCTACAAGTGAAGAAAAAAAATTAGCAGATTTACAGAATGAAATTGAAATATTAGAAGATAAAATAGATTCTATATCTATATATTACGTATTTAAATATGTGGGCATTATTACAATAGGAGATAGAGTTTTAATATGTTACCCTAAATATATAAACAGAACAAATGAACCCAAATATGAAATGAAACAAATTCTTAAAGTTATTAAAAAGTATAATTCTGAAGAACAAATTATAAATATGTATAATGGAGAAGGTGAGGAAAGAAGTTTTAATTTATTATCTATAATTCTTTTTTTAATTAATGATTATTATATAAATGATGTTTATACAAATCATAAGGATATAATTGAAATTAAAGGAGAAGGGGATATATTATGGGATAAGACTATAAATGAAACTTTTGCACTTATTAATAATAATAACCCATATTATTTAGAAGTATATACTGAAAAAAGTGTAGAGGATAATATGAATTATTTTAATAGACTTCATAAGTATATAATTACCGAATGCTTTAAATATATAGAGGCATCTAATTTGGGTTATTTATTCGATATAGAAGTAAATGAACTTTATGATGGTAATATTGATGATTTTGGTGATGAGGAGTATATCTTATATAGATTAGATCGTGAAATTAACACTCAATACATTACTAAAAAGCAAATAACTTTAAAAACAATATATGCGTATATTGCCAATAGAAAAGTAGATATAAATGATTTGGGATTAAGTTTATATGGAACAACTAATTTTAATCTAATATGGGAAAAGGTATGTGCAAATGCTTTAAATAATAAGATTAACTGTAAATTACACAAGCTTCCATTAAAACTTTCCTTAGAATATGAAGATAAAAAGCAAATTACATTAAGAGATATAATAGAAAAACCTAAGTGGAAAACAATTAATAAGAATGGAAAAATAATTAGTTTAGATGCTAGTAAAACACTTACACCAGATTTAATAAGCATTATAGAATATGATAATACTTATGGATTTATGATTTTTGATGCGAAGTATTATACGATATCATTTGATAACAATAAGTTATGCAATAATCCAGGGATTGGTGATGTTACAAAAGAATATTTATATCAATTAGCGTATAGTAAATTTATTAAATCTAATGGATATAAATTTATTGCAAATTCATTTTTGTTTCCTACAGAAGGAAATGATACTAAAAGTATAGGAGAAGCAGAGATGAGTATATTAGCTGATTTAGGGTTAAGTAATATAGAATTAATAAAGTTGCCAGCTACAAAGGTATATGATTTATACTTAAATAATAAATTGTTTGATATAAATATAATATTAAGGCAAATTAATTTAAGGAGAATGAAGGCTTGTTTAGAGAAAGATTTATTTAAGGATATTTATGAAATAGTTGAAAAGCAAGTTATTCATGAGAGAATAAAAGCAAATGTTAATGAAACAGTTTATGATGGATATTTAGATATTAAATATGAATTGAATACTTTATCAAACAATATTGGTAGAATAATTAGAAGTCAGCAATCTAATTATTCTAATAAAATAAAAGAAATAGAGAGTATTCTTAGAAATAATACATTAATTAAAGATATACAAGGGAATAAATTAATAATTGAAAAAATTGAAGAGATTGTAATTGAAAAATTTCTTAATTTTTACGAAAAAACTTAAAAATTAATAAGTGTATCCAAGATTAAGCTAAATAATATTCATATTGTTATTAATAAATAGTTAATACTTTAAAAATAAAATGATCTTAGTAATTATAAATATAATATTGAAATGATTTTAAAAGTATATAAGCTTCAAAAAATTAATATCTAGTTAATTAATAACCTCCTTGAGAAAATATGATAATAATTATCCAGGAGGCTTTATTTTTTTACATGCAAAGGCTTATATATTTAAAAAAGATATATGTTTTACTACTGAATATATTGGTTCTTCTAATCTTTCTAATGCTGCTTTAACTTCTGGTTTAGATTGGAATATAAAAATAACAGAGCAGGATTCCTTTGATATTATAAGGAAGTTTGATGCTACCTTTGAAAGTTATTGGAATGATGGAGAATTTATATCTTATTTAGGAACTGATGAGGATAAAAATATATTAAAGAGATCCTTACATAAGGAAAGAAAAGTTGATGCAGAAGAATTCAACTTTTCCTTTGATATAAGACCTTATTCTTATCAAAAGGAGATATTAGATAAATTAAAGGTTGAAAGAGAATTATTTAATAAAAATAAAAATCTTGTTATTGCAGCAACGGGAGTTGGTAAAACAGTAATTTCAGCCTTTGATTATAAGAATTTCTGTAAGGAAAATAGTCAACAGCCTAATAGATTATTATTTGTAGTTCATAGAGAAGAAATTCTTAAGCAAGCAAGAGATACCTTTAGAGCAATTCTTAAAGATAATAACTTTGGTGATTTAATGGTAGGTGGTAATGTTCCAAGTAGTTTAGAGTATTTATTTGTATCTATTCAAAGTTTTAATAGCAAGGATTTATGTGAAATAACTACTAAAGATTATTATGATTTCATTATAGTAGATGAATTTCATCATGCAGCAGCTACATCTTATCAAAGATTATTAAGTTATTATAAGCCTAAGGTTTTATTAGGGTTAACTGCAACTCCAGAAAGAGCTGATAATAAGGATATATTTAAATATTTTGAAGATAGAATTTCTGGGGAAATAAGATTGCCAGAAGCTATTGATAGAAAGCTATTAAGTCCATTTCAATACTTTGCTGTATCTGATTCTGTAGATTTATCAACTTTAAAATGGCAGAGAAAAGGATATAGTATAAGTGAGTTAAGCAATGTTTATACAGGAAATGATATAAGAGTTAGAGAAATAGTAACTGCTTTATATAAATATGTGACAGATATTGATGATGTTATAGGATTAGGCTTTTGTGTAAGTAAAGAACATGCTAATTTTATGTCTAAAAGATTTAATGAACTTGGAATTCCTTCTATAGCATTAACTGATGAAAGTAAGAAAGAGGAAAGAGCAGAAGCTAAGAAAAGATTAGTAAATAAAGAAATTAAATTTATCTTTGTTGTAGATTTATATAATGAAGGTGTGGATATTCCAGAAATCAATACAATATTATTTTTAAGGCCAACTGAAAGCTTAACAGTATTTTTACAACAGCTTGGAAGAGGATTAAGACTTCATGAAGATAAGGAATGTTTAACTGTTTTGGATTTTGTAGGTCAAGCACATAAAAATTATAGCTTTGAAGATAAGTTTAGAGCCTTAATTGGAAGAAGTAATAGATCTGTAAAAGATTATATTGAAAATGGATTTTTAACATTACCTAAGGGTTGTTATATACAATTAGAAAAGGAAGCTAAGGAATATATATTAAGAAATATAAAATCTGCAACTAATTCAAAAGCAAATTTAATTAATAAGCTTAGAACTTTTAAGGATGATACAGCTTTAGAATTAACTTTAGAAAACTTTTTAGAATATCATAACTTATCTTTAGTAGATTTTTATGGAAAAACTAGAGATAGAAGCTTTTATAGAATGTGTGTCTTAGCAGATGTAAGTGTAGATTTTAATGATAGCAATGAAGAAGAAATAACAAAGAAGCTATATAATATATTATTCATAAACTCAAGAAGATTTATAGAGTTTATGATTAACTTAATAAAGAATAATAGTAATATAAATAATGTTGAATTTAATAAAGAAGAAGCTTTAATGCTTAATATGATGTATTATATTTTTTATAATGATGCACCACAGAAAGTGGGATTATCTTCATTAAAGCAAGGTATTAATAGATTACTTAATAATAAAACTAAGATGAAGGAAGTTTGTGATATATTAACTTATAATTATAAGCATCTTGAGTTTATAGATAAAAAGGTAGAGCTAGGCTATGAATGTCCTTTAGATTTACATTGTGATTATAGTACAGATGTAATAATGGCTGCCTTTGGTTATTATAATGAAGATAAAAAGCCTGCCTTTAGAGAAGGTGTTAAATACTTTGAAGATAAGAAGACTGATATTTTCTTTATTACCTTAAATAAAAGTGATAAGGACTTTTCACCTTCAACCTTATACGAGGATTATGCTATTAATGAAAAACTATTCCATTGGCAAACACAATCAAGAACTTCAGTTGAAAGTCTAACAGCACAAAGATATATTAACCACAGGTCAACAAACAATAAGATAGCTCTTTTTGTGAGAGAATATAAAGAAAGAGATGGACTAACATCACCATTTACTTATTTAGGAACTTGTGAATATAGAAGTCATACTGGGAACAAACCAATAAGTTTTGTGTGGGAATTGCATGAAGAAATACCTCCTAAGCTAATTAATAAAGCAAATAAATCAATTATTATTTAATATCTAAATAATTGATATTTATGTAAATCCTATATATAATTTTATGTTTAATAATATAAATAATTAGGATATAATAAAGCTAAATATGTAAATATAAGGAGTTCCTATATGAATAAAGAAGAATTTATAAAAAAGATAAAAAAATATAGAGAAATTATAGCCTTATGTGAATTTGGTAGTTATGGTACTAAACATTGGATTAAAGATAGAAGTGATATTGATTTACTTGTTGTTGTTGGACCAAAGGTGGATTTTTTAGATACAATTAATATTGAGGATGAAATAAAGGAAATAGCTAAAGAATTCTATAAATATGAGAAAATACATTTAACTTTTCTATTATTTAATGATTTTACTAATAAATATGCTCGTATTGCAGTAGATAGTGATAACCAATATATTTTAGATGAAGAAAGATGGTATGATTTTAATCATTATGTACTAAAGGCAGTAAGAAATAACGAGAAATTAGAGAAAACATTAAAAATAGATGAGCAGTATAGTTATTTTGGAGGTATTATAGATGAGTCCTTATTATAGATATAAAAAGAGTGATTTTTAGAAAAATATCAAAGTAAGGATAAGGTTATTTTAAGATATAGAGAATAATCTGTGTATAAGTGTAGTTATTAAATAAAAAGTTGAAAACCTATTAGGAGTTCACTAAATAAATGTGATTTATTAATAAAGAAAACCTATAATATCACATAAAGTATTATTATAGGCTTTCTTTTATATCTATAAGAAATTGATTAGTTTTACCCATATTGTATGCTAATTTTATCATGCTGATTTCTTCAGAGGTTAATTTTTTATTATACATTTTTTCAATTTGAAGAATTAGTGCTTTATAATTAACTTTCTTTTTAGGTTCTGATTTTATTCTAATAGGTGTATGAGTATAAACTTTAGGCTCTATGGAAGCATTATATAATTTTTTAAATACTTCAGCTGTAAAATAAGCATCATTAAAAGCATTATGAAATTCACAACTTATATTTATATTTAGAAAATCTAGTGCAATTTTTAGTCCAATTCTTTTTCCACTTGGCACTTTAAAATGTTTACTAGCATATTCTTGAAGGTCTATATATTGTTTAGGAAGATTTTCAGTGGGAAGATTAAAGTAAATAATTTCTTTATATAATTCTCTTAAGTCTACAATACCCCAAATAATAAATGTTATATCTTCTTTTCCAATAAAATTCATAAAATCATAATAAATATTGGTAAATTCTCTGGCAGAAGAAAGCATTTCCTCAGTAATCTTTGTTAAATCTTGAATATAAGGAAGAATATTTTTATACACAGTAGGTTTTACTAATTCATTAAATGTTGAAATAGTTTTTAAATCTTCATCAAGTTTTAATGCCCCAATTTGTATTATTTCAAAGGGTAACTGAGCAATTCTATCTTCTTTATTAGAGCTTTGATTAAACTCTAAATCAAATATAATATACTTCATAATATATACCACCTTATGGGAAATTTAATGTTTAGAGATACCTGTTGCTTTTTTTCTTTTTATTACATATATAATAGCAGTAAGTAAAGCAATTATAAATAAAATAAATAGCATTATTCTAAAAATACTATAATCTTCATATTCAAATTGTAAATTTGTATCACTATTAATTTGATCTAGAGTGTAGGTCCATTCTAAGGTATCTTCATTTATTACATTATTAGCATTTGATGATAATATTTTACCGGGTATAATAATCTTATTGCTAAATGGTATATACCTTAAGTATGCAGATAAATTACTATCTGCAAGAGATGGTAAATATGCTGATAAATCACTATCAAAAAGAGAAGATAAATCAGAAAGGAATTTTATATCAAAAGTGTATATGTTTTTAAATAAAGAAGTTGATTTATAGGTTTTTATTGATAGGTAGTCTTTTAGTTTACTACTTGATAATAGATAATTAATAATTTCTCTAGATAAAACTAATTCATCAACATACATATTAGTTTCGTTATTATATGATGATTTAACTACTAAATAAGAATTTATTTTATCATTTATAATATTGTCTTCTAATTTACTTTTAATTAATGAATCATAACTTAAAATTATCTTAATCTTAGAAATACTATCTCCTACTATTGTAGTTTCTGCGCTAATGTTTGAACTACCACAAGATACTAAAAAAATGGATAGGAGTAAAATTAATAATATTCTTATTTTTTGTAAGCGTCAAAAATTTGATATCTAGTTAATAAACAACCTCCTTGCTAAAATTGTATTAATAATTTTTAGGGAGGTTTTATTTTATGAGC
>ERZ857882.2231-NODE-2231-length-20568-cov-12.396578_pt1 | contig 20568 bp, 21 predicted proteins | sample MGYA00519697_ERZ857882 | MGnify/ENA primary metagenome ERZ857882 (study PRJEB31778, sample SAMEA3449373) | human gut metagenome | biome: human gut; feature: human-associated habitat; material: faeces | place: United Kingdom | collected 2010/2012 ...
TTTATTCCTTAACTTTGATTAACTCTATTTTTTCATACGAAACTTTACACTATCTCTTTTTTAAATATTATATACCTAACTATAAACCATAATATAGTAACTTTCAAATTACATAAGTATTTTTACATAATAATAAGGAGCTGCCGAAGCAGCTCCTTATTATATTTATTCTACTTTTTTCCCAAGGATTTGTACTCCTAAATAAACTGCAAGTAATGATATTGGAAGTACTATATACCATTGTAATCCAAATCCTGCTGGAATATATCCAAATACTATTGTAATACTAGCTACGAATAATGCATACCACATTTGAGTATTAACGTGAGCTATATGATTACATCCAGCTCCCATTGATGAAAGAATTGTAGTATCTGATATAGGTGAACAATGGTCTCCAAAAATTGCTCCTGTTAAAACTGCACTTGTACTAACTATTACATAGCTCATATCTGGATTCATTGAGTAAGCTAAAGGAATTGCAAGTGGCATTAATATTCCCATAGTTCCATATGCAGTACCTGTTGCAAAAGATATTATTGCTGCTAATACAAATATTAAACTTGGAAGTAAGAAGTTTGGTAATGAACCAGAAAGTAATGTTACTAAATATTTAGCAGTTCCTAAATCTTTAATTACTGAACTTAATGACCAAGCTAATAATAGTATTACACCTGTTATTAATAATGGCTTCATTCCATCTATCCATGTTTCTATTGCTTCTGAAATAGTGAATATCTTCTTAATTACACCTATAGCCATAGCAACTATACTTGATAATAAAGCTGATTGAAATAAAGCTACTGATGCATCTGATGCACTAAATGCTTCTTGTATTGCTCTAAATGACATTGGAGAACTAGTCATCATTTGTTGTAATGCTATATCTTCTCCTCCCATTATAGAAGAATACCCACTAAAATAGAAACAAATTAATGCAGTTGCAACTAGTGTTCCTATTGGTATAATAGCATTCCAAATACTTAACTTAATTCCTTCCTTAGGTTCAAGTTCTGCATGTTCTATATTTGATTCTGAAGAATTATTTTTTTTGCCTTCTTTTATTTCTCTTCTTCTAGCCTCTATTTCTGCCTTATACATAGGTCCAAAATCTTTTAATAAGAAAGATGTAATAAATACAAAAAATAAAATTAATATATTATAAAATCTATATGGTATAGTTTGTAAGAAAACACCAAAGGCATCTACTTGTTGTCCTACTCCATTTACAAAAGCATCATTAATTAACCCAACTTCTAATCCTACCCATGTTGATACAATTGCAAGTCCTGCTATAGGTGCTGCTGTTGCATCAATAATAAAAGAAAGTCTTTCTCTAGATATTTTCATCTTATCTGCTACTGGTTTCATAATAGGGCCAACTATTAATGAATTTGCATAGTCATCAAAGAAAACTGCCAATCCTAATAAAAGTGTAACTAATTGTGTACTTTTAGCTGTTTTAGCCTTTCTTGCTAAAGCTTCTGCTACAGCTTTAGCTCCACCCATTTTAGCAACTAAATGTATAACTCCACCAATAACTAATACTTGAAGTATTATACCTGCATTCCATGGATCTGCTAATGAATTTAGAACTCTTGATACAAAATCTAAAAAAGAATTCACTAAAGCTCCCATAAAAGAACTATCTACTAAACTAACTAAAAAAGTACCTGCAAGTGTTCCTACAAATAATGATATTATTACATTTTTAGTTAAAAATGCTAATACTATTGCAACCAATGGTGGTATTAAAGTTAAAAATCCATAATGATTTGCATTTGCTGTTGCAGTATCAACTTCTGCTGCAAAAACTACTGATGTGGATAATAAAATCATAACTAATGTCATTACAATAATTTTGATTTTTCTTTTGTTTTTCATATTGAGTCCCCCTTAAAAGTCTTGTAAATAATTAAAGGGCAGAATTTTTATTTATTATTCTTATAAATTTAAAAATATATAAAATTTAAAAATAGTTTTCCACATATTAAAAGAAAATATAATATAATAAATAATAAAAAAGCCTTGAGTATTCACTCAAGGCTAGAATATGCTTATAAAAATAAGATTAAATTCCCTAAGTGATAGCTCCCCACAAATTAACTTTGTGACAGTGATACATATATTCTATGTAACCCCAGCTATATGATATTAAAGCTTCAATCATATGCTTCGGCGATAATTCCTTTCCTATTAATTCATAGTGCTTATCTCATTAATAGTACTCTTAAGTATCGCACCTCTACCCAATCTTTATTTACATTTAATTTACCTAAACATTGTACATTTATTACTCATTATTTGCAATATAATTATTTTTATTATTCATAAATTCTTCAATTTCATCTACAGTTTTAATCATTTTCTTCGTTAACACTTCATTGCCTTCTTCAGTAATTAGAACATCATCTTCTATTCTTATACCTATTCCTTCTTCTTCAATATATATACCTGGCTCCACGGTATATATCATACCTGGCTGAAATATTACATTTCTATTTTCAAGTTCTATATCATGAGTATCCATTCCTAAACTATGTCCTATACTATGATAATAATACCTTGATACCTCTTCCTTATTTTTAATAATACCTAATAAAATGCATTCTTCTGCAATCCATTCCTTTGCCTTTTTATTTAATTCTAAAAAGCTTATTCCTGGCTTCATTTCTTTTATTACTCTCTCATTAACCCTAAGTACTGCATTGTAAACTTCCTTTTGCCTCTCTGTAAATTTACCGCTTACAGGGAAGGTCCTTGATATATCAGCATTATAATATTTATATTGAGCTCCTAGATCAAATAATATTAAATCTCCATGTTTTAATTCGCAGTCATTATTTACATAATGTAAAACTGTAGCATTTTTTCCTGTTGCAGCTATGGTTTTAAAGGCTAAATCCTTAACTCCATTTTTCTTACAAGCAAAATCAAAATAAGCTTCTAGTTCATATTCCTTAATTCCTTCTTTAGAATTCTTCATAAGCTCTTTTACGCCTTCTATAGTTATAGCTATTGCTTTTCTTACTCTGCTTATTTCTTCTTCAGTTTTTATAAGTCTTAATTCCCCTACTAGTCTATGGGAATTTAGTATATTTACATTAAAATATTTATATTTAATTTCCTTTATAAAATCATAAGATTTATTTTCTTTTTCTAAATCTAAATATAAGTTAATTTCTTCACCATTAAGGATATTTTTCTCTATGAAGCTATTAAAATCCCCTAAATAATTAACATTTTTAATTCCGCAAATGCTAAATACTTCTTCCTTCCTAATAGTCTTCCCTTCCCATTTTTCTCTAACAGGATCAACTTCCTTTATAAATAAATATTCTTTAAGTTCACCTTCTATTTTAGATAAAACTAAAATATGTTCTTCTTCATCAATTCCAGTTAAGTAATAAAAATTTCTATTTGGTGTAAATGGATATTTCTCATCAGCAGTTTTTTTAGGTGCTGTTCCTGCAAATAGTATAAATAAAGAATTATCTTTAATTTTATTCAATACCTTATTTCTATTATTAATATAAAAATCTTTTTTCATTCTAACACTTCCTTTATTATTCCATAGCTAAAACTTTAACGCTTATTACATTTTTCAACCCTCTTAGTGTATTTACTAAATGTTTTAAATCTTTTTTAATATTAGCTATATCTAATGTTATAGTTACATTAGCTGCCATATTTATTGGTATGTCTTGATTTATAGTCAATATATTTCCCTTGTTAAATGCAATGCAATCTAAAACCTTAGATAAAGTCCCAGCTTCATGTGATAATAAGACAACTAAGGTTATCTTTTTACTGTTTAATCCTTCTGTCATTGGAAATATATGATCTTTATATTTATAGTAGGTGCTTCTACTTATTCCTGTTTGTTTTACAGCTTCACTTATATCTTTTGCTTTACCTGTCAAAAGATTCTCTTTAACATCTAGTACTTTCATGAATATTTCAGGCATAATTTTATTGCTTACAATGTAAAATTTTTCTGAAGCCATTCCCTCACCACCCTTAGTAAAAATAAATAATAAAAATAAAAGCTATATAATTTTTATTATATAGCTTATTTGTACCAAAATACATATTATTCCTAAAGTTTATTTATATCAATTCTTTAGATTTTTTACTTCTATTTATATATATCTTACCGATTGATACTATAATAGAAATTACTCCCCCTAAAGCAAAAAATAATTCTATTTTACTAAAAAACAATCCAATTAATATTCCTAATCCTACTCCATAGACTAAATAAATTGATAAAAACTTTATTTCATCTTCAGTTAAAAATAAATTTTCAATCCATTTCATCTATTATCCACTTCCCTCCTCTATTTATAACTATATTATAATTCACTTTTAATATTAACTAGTTACAAAAATATTACATATTAATTAATTTTTATATTTTTTGGATAAATATCAGTAATTTATATTAATAATTTTGAAACTAATAAAACTGAAATTATTATAGCAGTCAAATCAGCTAATATTGCTGCCCACAAAGTATGTCTTATTTTTTTTATTTGTATTGCTCCAAAATATACTGTAATAGTATAAAAAATTGTCTCAGTAGTTCCCATAATTACTGAAGCTACTAGTCCTACATAACTATCTGCCCCATAAGTTTTTAATATATCTGTTAGGATTCCTATAGCCCCACTTCCAGATAGAGGTTTAATTAAAACTAAAGGAATTATTTCCTTAGGTAATCCTATTAGTCCACCTAATGGTGCTATCATATTATTTAATAAGTCTAATAGTTTTGCTTCTCTAAAAATATTGACTGCAATTATCATAGCTAAAAGATATGGAAATATATTAAGGCAAACCTTTAGTCCTTCCTTAGCTCCTTCAATAAACCATTCATATACCTTTTTTCCCTTTATCATCCCATAAGTTATTATAATTACTACTATTATGGGTATTATACTTTTTGTTATATACTGAAACATGAATTAAAACCTCCCTTAAAAGTATCTTTGTAATATCTTACAAAGCACTACTCCTGTAATAGCAGCAACTGTACTTGCTATAACTGCAGGTAAAATAATTGATCCAGGATTGCTAGACCCTACTGCTGCTCTTATTGAAATAACAGTTGAAGGTACTAATTGTATACATGCTGCATTTAGAACTAAAAAAAGAGACATATCATTAGATGCAACTCCCTTTTCTTTATTAAGCCTATCCATTTCCTGCATTGCCTTTATTCCAAAAGGGGTTGCTGCATTGCCTAACCCCATCATATTTGCTGTTATATTCATAACTATAGCACCTAAAGCCTTTTCATCTTTAGCTGCTTCTTTAAAAATAATCCTTAAAATAGGTCTTAAAACTTTTGCTAATTTATTTGTAAATCCGCTTTTTTCTGCCACTTTCATAACTCCACACCAAAAACACATAAGTCCCATTAAACCTATAATCATAGATACTGTTGAATCAGCTGAATTAATTATAGATTTTGATATAATTTCTCCATTACCTGTAAATAATCCAACCAATATCCCTAAAAATATCATAATAAACCATATATAATTTATCAAAACTCCACCTCTTACCAATTACTTATATAAATATATGACTTGAATATGATATTTATTAGTGATAGGATGAATATATAATATAAATTATGTTTAAACATTTAAAGGAGATAATTTATGAAGGAATCAAACTTAAAACTAGCTCAGAAAGATATAGATGAGGCTTTACAAACAGTTGAAGATATGGTGAATTTTATAGATGATACTGATCTTCCTAAGGATATGCTAAGAGAAAAATTTCTTACTTTAACTGAAAAGGTTCAAGAATTAGAAAACATATTAAAAATTGAAGGTATTATATAATTGTACATAAAAAAAACAACTTCTTAACGAAGTTGTTTTTTTTGACCTTAACCCAAATTTCTCAATGATTAGTTACCCATTCTAATCAAATATACATAATTTTATACACAGTTGAAACTTGAAAACGTTTTATGATTTGTTATTATTATTATACCATGCTTTTCATTTCTTAACAATATATAACATAAAAAAATGTGAACTTTTATTAATCATTTATAAATATATCCACTAATTAATAATATTCTAAAAGGAAACTGTAACCCAATATAAAAGAAATAATGTAAAGCAGAAGAAGAAACTCCTTTTAGAGTTTCTAAAATATATATATTTTTAGTAATTTATTTGAAATTACTTCATTAATTCTGCATTTTACATTATTTCTTCGTTTTAAATATTTCTCCCAGTCTGTTAAACCTTATTTACAGCTATCTCTTTCTTCTAATGTGTAATTAAGAACAAATTGAGATTCATCTAGTTCTCTCTTATTAAGCATTTTAATAAGCATTCTCATTGCAACTGATCCCATATCATAACTTGGTTGTTTTATTGTTGTTATTTTTGGATAGAAAACAGATGACATCATATTATCATTAAAACCCACAACGCTTACATCTTCCGGTACTTTCTTTCCTATTTCTCTTAAAGCATTAATAACACCCATAGCAATTTCATCGGAAGCACAAACTACTGCGTCATACTCTTTTTTGCTATCTTCAAAATATTTTACTGCTTCATATCCACTTTTAACTTTTAATCCCCCAAAATATACAAGGCTTTCATCTACATTGATACCCTTATCATTCAATGCTTCCTCATAACCTATGTACCTATCTCCCCATGCATTCATATTTTCCTTTTTTGCACCTGCAAAGGCTATTTTTGATAAACCCTTGTTTAAAATATAGTTTGTTGCTTCCTTTGAAGCTTTTGTATTATCTATAGTTACACTTGGTAAACTTTCTTCCTTATCCTTAGTCTCTACTAAAACAGTAGTTAAATTTAATTCATTTATTATATCTAAAGTTTCTTGTTGTAGAGATGAACTCATATAAATAACCCCATCAACCATTTTTTCTCTTAGTACTCTTAAATATTCTTTTTCTTTTTCAATATCAAAATCTGAATTACATAAGATGACGTTGTAATCATAAATATTAGCCACATCTTCTGCTCCCCTAACTATCTCCGGATAAAATCCACTTGATATGTCAGGAACTAAAATTCCTACTGTCTTTGTTCTTTGAGTTTTTAAACTTCTTGCTACAATATTAGGTCTATAGCCTAATTTATTAATGGCATCTAAAACCTTTTTCTTCGTGTCCTCGTTTACAACATCTATGTCGTTTAAAACTCTAGAAACAGTAGCAATTGATACTCCAGCTTCTCTAGCGACATCTTTTATAGAAGTAGCCATAACACATCACTCCATTTTAAAATTTTTGTCTTTTTTTTCATTTTAACAATAATTATACTATTTGCAAATACTTTATACAATATTCTAAGTTATTCTTTATAAGAACGTACTATAAAATAAATAAAAAGTTAGAAATTTTATGGAAACTTCTAACTTTTTAACATAAATTTGTTCTACTTAATTACTTTAACTGTCATATTTAATTTTTCACCATTAATAACAGTTTCAGTATAATCAGCATCTTCATTTATTACAATTTCTTGAGTTAATGTTTCTCTTTTAATTACATCTGAATATTTGTTAATTATATTAATTAACATATCATTTCCTGCAACAAATAGTTTTATCTTATCTGCAACTTCAAATCCTTTTTCTTTTCTCATATTTTGTATCTTTGAAGTTATCTCTCTTAATTGTCCTTCTTCTTTTAACTCTTCTGTAATTGTAGTATCAAGAACAACTCCAATTTCACCTTCACCAGCAAAAGCATATCCTTCTAAGCCTTGCATAGTTATAAGTACACATTCACTATTTAATACTATATTAGTTCCATCAACTGTAATAGTTTCAGTTCCACCTGATTGTAATTTTTGTGCCAATTCCATTTGGTTTCTTGAAGCTATTTCTTTTCTTATACCAGGAATTAACTTACCATATTGTCTTCCAAGAACAGGTAGGTTAGGCTTAATTTCAAAGTTAACATGTTCTGATAAATCTGCACCAAATTCTACTGCCTTGATATTAAGTTCATCTTTTATAATATCTCCGTAATAAGATGGAATAGCTGCTGTTGAAAGTAACATCTTAGAAAGTGGCTGTCTATTTTTGATATTAGCAGCATTTCTTGCACTTCTACCAAGCTTAACTATTGTATAAGCTAAATCCATTTCCTTTTCTAAATTTTCATCTATTGCATTTTCATCTACTGATGGCCATGTACATAAATGTACACTTTCTGTAGCTGATTTATCTAATCCTACAACTAAGTTTTGATAGATTTCTTCTGTTACAAATGGCACAAATGGAGCTGCTATCTTAACTAAAGTAGTTAACACTCTATATAATGTAACATAAGCACCAATCTTATCATCACTTAAGTCTTCTGCCCAATATCTTGCTCTGTTTCTTCTTACATACCAGTTTGATAACTCATCTGTAAAGTCTTCAATAGCTAATGCAGCTTGAGTTATTTGATATGAGGCTAAGTTTTCATCTACTTCTTTAATTAAAGTATTAAGCTTAGACATTATCCATTTATCCATAACATTTTCTGATTTGAAATCTTTATAGTCTAACGGATTAAACTTATCTAAATCTGCATATAAAACATAGAATGAATATACATTCCATAAAGTGCTTAAGAACTTTCTTTGAGCTTCTTGAACATCATCAATAGAGAATCTTGTTGGAAGCCATGGTGCACTTGCAGTATAGAAATGCCATCTTGTAGCATCTGCACCTTGTGAGTCTAATACATCAAATGGATCTACTACATTTCCCTTTGACTTAGACATCTTTAAGCCCTTCTTATCTAAAACGTGACCTAATACTATACAATTTTCAAATGGATTAGTATCAAATATAGCTGTTGAAATAGCTAATAATGTATAGAACCATCCTCTTGTTTGGTCAACTGCTTCTGAAATAAATTGAGCTGGGAAATTAGCTTCAAATAGCTCTTTATTTTCAAATGGATAGTGTAATTGAGCAAAAGGCATTGATCCTGAATCAAACCAACAGTCAATAACTTCAGCAGTTCTAGTCATTTCTTTACCACAGTGTGAACATTTAAGTTTTACACCATCTATATATGGTTTATGAAGTTCGATGTCATCTGGAACATTAATTCCTTTTGTCTTTAATTCATCAATACTTCCTATACATTCTCTATGGCCACATTCACATTCCCAAATAGGAAGTGGAGTACCCCAATATCTATCTCTTGATATTCCCCAGTCAATAACATTTTCTAAGAACTTACCAAATCTACCTGTTCTTATGTTATCTGGATACCAATTAATCTTATTATTATTTTCTAAAAGCTTATCTCTAAGCTTAGTCATTGCAACAAACCAGCTTTCTCTTGGATAATAAAGAAGTGGTGTGTCGCATCTCCAGCAGTGTGGATATGAGTGAGTATGTTTTTCAGCTTTAAATAACTTATTTTCTTCATCTAAATATTTAACAATACTTTCATCACACTTCTTAACAAACTTTCCTGCCCATGGAGTTACTTCTTCTACAAAGTTACCACTAGCATCTACTAAGTTTATAAATCCTATTCCATTTTGCTTTGCAACAAAGCTATCATCTTCACCATATGCAGGTGCTATATGAACTATACCAGTACCATCAGATAAAGTTACGTAATCACCGTGAATAACTTCAAAAGCCTTTCCATCAACTTTTCCAAATGGAAGTAATCTTTCATATTTTGTTCCTAATAATTCAGTTCCTTTAAATTCTTTAATTACTTCGTAATCTTCTCCTAAAACCTTTGGTGCTAAATCCTTAGCAACTATTAATACTTCATCTCCAACTTTAGCTTCAATATAGTCATATGCTTTATTTACGCATAATGCTAAATTTGAAGGTAATGTCCATGGAGTTGTTGTCCATGCTAATATATATTTATTTTCTTCTCCAACCACTTTAAATTTAGCTATAGCAGTTAGGTCTTTAACATCTTTATATCCTTGTGAAACTTCATGAGAAGAAAGTCCTGTTCCACATCTTGGACAGTATGGCATTACTTTATGGCCTTTATATAAAAGTCCCTTTTCCCACATTTGACTTAATGCCCACCAAACAGATTCTATGTATGAGTTATGATATGTAACATAAGGATTCTCCATATCTACCCAATAACCTATTTGATCAGTCATCTTTTCCCACATGTTAACATAAGTAAATACTGACTCTTTACATTCTTTTACGAACTTCTCTACTCCATAACCTTCTATTTGCTCTTTACCTGAAATTCCAAGCTTCTTTTCTATTTCAAGTTCTACTGGAAGCCCATGAGTGTCCCATCCTGCTTTTCTTATAACTTTATACCCCTTCATAACCTTATATCTTGGGATAATATCCTTCATAACTCTTGTTAATACGTGTCCTACGTGAGGTCTTCCGTTTGCTGTTGGAGGTCCATCATAGAAAGTGAAATATTCACCATCTTGATTCATATCAAAATTCTTTTTAATTACATTATTTTCTTTCCAAAGATTTGCTACTTCTTTTTCCATACCAACAAATCCTTTTGGTAATTCAACCTTTTTGTACATATCTAAACTCCCTTCTGTTTATTAATTTATATTTAAAAGCTATATGCTTTAAGGTTATATCTTTTGCTTAAATAATACTAAATACATTTTACATTATTAACTATAAAAAGCTAATTATACAGAAATGAATTTATATTAGAATTAATAAAGTAATATAAAATAAAAAAACCTCGCCCAATAGGACGAAGATATTCGCTATACCACCTAAGGTTATAAATCTTCTATAGCAATAGAAAATTTTTATTTTCGAGTACAAACATACTCTATCCCTTAACGCAGGCTAACGTGAAAACTTAATCAGCTATATAACCTTTCAGCCCCAAACTCCTAGGTGATTTTCCTTAATCTTCTCTATGACTTCACACCAAACAGTCACTCTCTTAAAGTATCCAATTAAGTACTTTTCCTAATCACAGTTTTTTAATTTATAAATTATATTCCTATTCTACTACAAAGTAAAATATTATAAAAGTCTATATTTGAGAATATTTTAATAAATTTAAGAAAATAATATTTATAATATTATCAATATAATAAATCTTTTCAATATTTAAAGTTAATTAATAATTTTTATCAATTAGTATTGACTTTCTTTATTACCATTATTATAATATACTCATAAAGAATAAATATTAAAAATTTATTTTTTATCCCCTTTATTTTCCTTAATCTATTTCTTTTATATTAGGAGGAAAGATACGTGGAAAATAACTTAAACGAACAAGTCCTTGATAAGATTACTAAAGTTTGTACTTGCAAGGCAATACCAAGATCCAAAATTAAAGATGCAATCAAAGCCGGAGCTCACACTGTAGAAGAAGTTTCTAAGGCAACAGGAGCTTGTACAGGTGGCTGCAGAGGCTACAGATGTACCCCTACAATCCAAAATTTGATTGATAAGCATCTGGAAAAATAACTAATATAGTTCCCCCAAACTATATTAGCATATAGATTATATCTCCCCTAAAACCACTTGTTATTTTAACAGGTGGTTTTTCATTTTTAGAATATTTTCATTATTATCCCATAATGTTTAAAGCTATCTTTTGATAAGTTAATATGTTTTAATTCTTCGCTAGTCTCCTCTTTACTAATACTTTTAGCTCTTACTTCTATTAAAGCGCCTTCTAAGTATCTTTTTATTCTTTTTGGAGTTGGTACTACAATTGCCTTAAATATCATAAAAATCCCCCTAAAATTTTTTATATTATAAATATATTTTATTTGATAAGTATTATTCATTTATATTTTTACTTTAAGTATTTCCCCCTATCCCCTATACTTAATGTGCAATTATGTTATAATTTTATAGAACTTATTAGGGAAGGAGCTGTATTATGGCAAGTAAGTTTTTTCTACATAAAGGAAAAAATAAAAGAGCTGAACAAGGTAGGCCTTGGATATATATTGATGAAATAAATGAATATGATGGCGATTATGAAAATGGTGATATAGTTGAGGTCTATAATCATAAAAATTATTTCATAGGAAAAGGCTATATTAACGATAAAAGCAAAATAACTATAAGAATTATGACTAGAGATATAAATGAAGAAATAGACTATGATTTCTTTAAAAGAAGATTTGAAGCTGCCTATGAATATAGAAAAACTGTTATTGACACTTCATCTTGTAGATTAATATTTGGTGAAGCTGATTTCTTACCTGGGCTTACAGTTGATAAATTTGAAGATTACTATGTAATTCAAATATCAACTTTAGGAATGGATAAGTATAGAGATATAATAGTTAAAATATTAGTTGATGAATTTAAAGCGAAAGGTGTTTATGAAAGAAGTGATATTAAGACTAGAGAAATCGAAGGTCTTGAGCAAACTAAAGGCTTCTTAACAGAACCTTTTGATACTAATATTGAAATAATTGAAAATGGTGTTAAATACATAGTGGATTTAGAAAATGGTCAAAAGACTGGATTTTTCTTAGACCAAAAGGAAAATAGAGCAGCTATGCATAGAATTTGCAAAGGTAAAGAAGTATTAGATTGCTTTACTCATACCGGCTCCTTTGCCTTAAATGCTGGAATTGCAGGTGCTAAATCAGTATTAGGCATTGATGTATCTCAACATGCTATTGACTGTGCTAGAAGAAATGCTGAACTAAACAATTTACAAGATACAGTTAAATTTGAATGTCATAATGCTTTTAATGTTCTTGGAGATTGGTCAAGAGAAGGAAAGCAATTTGATGTTGTTATCTTAGATCCTCCAGCCTTTACAAAGTCAAGAAATACAATTAATTCAGCTATTAGAGGCTATAAGGAAATAAACCTTAGAGGTTTAAAAATGGTTAAACCAGGTGGATACTTTGCTACTTGCTCTTGCTCTCATTATATGAGTGAAGAACAACTAAAGAAAACTGTATTAGAAGCAGCTCATGATGCTAGAAGAACTTTAAGACAAGTAGAAATAAGAACTCAAAGTGCAGACCATCCTATTCTATGGAATTCTGATGAATCTTATTATTTAAAGTTCTTTATATTCCAAGTTGTTTAATTTTAAAATAAAAAAGTATACATTAAAGGATAAAATGAATAATTCAATATTTTATCTTGTGCCTTTTTAATTAGGAGCTACTTAGGTGGCTCCTAATTCTATACAAATCTACTTTATAAAATCCTCTTTCCAATATATCAGTTTTAAACTCTATTCTATAAAAATCCACAAGTCCTCTAATATTATCCACATAATTTTCACTTATAATGTTCATAAGTTATTTTTCTTCTAAATATTCATTAGCAAGAATTCCATACATTGCGTAATCGCATATTCCTTGGTTATTTATATCAGCTTGTCTAATTGTTCCCTCATATTTCATACCACACTTCATCATTACTTTTCCTGAGTTTGGATTGTTAGGATCATGTCTTGACTCAACTCTGTTAACGCCAACTTCTTTAATAAAGAATTTAATTATTGCCATTAACGCTTCTGATGTCACCCCCCTATTCCACCATTTTGTTCCTATACAATATCCTATATGAACCATATTTACTTCTTCATCTTTATCCACAACGCTGATAGTTCCTATAGGCTCATCACCATCTTCCTTCAAAATAATTGCCCATTGATAGAAATCATCTTTTTCATAATTATTAATCCAATCTTGTAAAACATTTTTTGTAACTTCATTACTACTATGTGGAGGCCATGTCAGAAACTTGGTAACCTCTGCATCAGATGCCCAATTTTTATACATAGCTTCAGCATCTTCTATTTTAAATCTTCTTAAAATTAATCTTTCTGTTTCTATAGTCTTAGTTCCTAAATTTTTCATATATTACACCCCAATTATATTTATTTTATATTTTATTTTCTATTTTCTTCAATCCATTGAACTGCAAAGTCTACAATGTCTCTTTGCTTCATAAATCTTATATCTGCATCACCAACCTTAGTTTTACTTACATTATATTTTTTTTCAAACTCATCACCTATATCTGTAAAGTCTTCTCCATCAACATATAGGGTTGAGTAGGTAATCCATTGACGTTTACCGTCCTTCATTACTACACAACTATTTTCCTCCATATGCTTTGATGGATAATTTGCTCTTACATCTGCTAGATGCATAGAAGTATTTTTATCATACCCAGTTCCTAATAATAATATATATCCATTTAAATTGTATAGCTTCCCAATTGGAGATGTTTCACCAAAAATATCACTTAAATCATGGTTACTTATAAGATAGTTAGCATTTTTCCCTAATGCAGCAAATGATCTAACTGGATGATCACTTCGTATTGTACCTGGCCAATTTCTAAACATCTCTGCTACAGCTCCCATTGAATTTGTTGGAGTAATACATTTATCATAAGCTGGCCAATTCTCCCTAATTATATCCCACCATTCCTTAGGTTCCTCCCAATGTACACCATAGGATGGGTCCATGTTCTTCCAACTTTAAGTTGGCATAATTATTGTTTCCTCATCTCCAACTGTATCTATTAAGGCTTCAATTATTACTTGTGCTCCACCGCATACAAATCCAAAGCTACTCATAGAAGTGTGAACAATAATATCTTGTCCATTTTTAGCACCTATTCGTCTTAATGCATCTACTATATCTTGTTTTACTACAATTTTTCTATTATCCATGATTTTGCCCCCAAAATTAAATTCTCTTATATTAAAATCTAAAATTAAACCAGTATTTTTTCCATATATTATCACCAATATAATCTTTTGTAAATAACTATATAAAAAAATGAAGCTGTATTAACAGCTCCATTTTTTTATATTTTAATTATAGAATTCTTGTGTTGCATAATAAATATCTCCTATCTTATAAACACCAATTCCTATACTAGTAAATTTACTTGATAAAATATTAGCCTTATGCCCTTCTGAATTCATCCAATTATTCATGAATCTATTTGATAATGCATTATAATCATTAAGTCCTTGTATGTATGCAATATTTTCTCCCCAAGCTCTATAAGATATTCCATCAGCTTGTATTATTTCATTCATTAATCTTCCTTCTTTATCTATATGATCAAAATGCCCATTATCACCCATATATTTTGATTTCATTCTAGCATAGTATTCCATTGTTGTATTATAACTTAAAGCAGGTAATCCTGCTGCTAATCTTTCCGCATTAACTCTTTGGAATATTGCTTGTTCTATTTCTGAAATATAATTATTGCTATCATAAACTATATTATTTTCTTTTTGTTGTTCTACAGGTTTTTGTATAACATTTTCAGAAATAGGTAATTTTTTAGCATTATTATTTGATTCCTCCTGGGTATCTGAATCCTTAGGAGCTAATACCGCTACTTCATTATCTTTATTTGTGTTGTTATACTCTTGGGTATTTTCTTTTTCTATATTATCCCCATTAGAATTATTTTCTTCATTTTTTGCTTCTTCTGGTTTAACTTCTTCTTCTTTATTTTCTTCATTCTTCGTTTCTTCATCTTTTGCTTCTTCTTGTTTTGCTTGATTTGCAGTTTCTACTTTCGTTTCTTCTGCTTTATCTTTATAGTCCTCTTTTTTGACTTCTGCTGTTATTTTACTAATATTAGTATTATCTCTAACATTAATAAAAATTCCCCCTGTAGCTACTATTCCAGCTAATATAAGCGTACCTATAAATGTACTTAGTTTTGATTTTATCACTCGTTCTCCTCCCTAAAACAAAATTTTTTCATCTGATTTTTTATTTATAAATAATAATTGAAATATATTTTTAAAAGATATTTCTTATCTTTTAAAAACACATATTTAAAGTATATATTTATATCTAGTGTATATTATTACTTTTTTCTTACTTTCAGCTAAAATTCACTTATTTACGACATTTATCGACTCTCATTGTTATTTTTTGAAATTTACATCGTGAATTGTAAAGAAAATAGTATAAACTGTAAAATTAAAGAATATTTTTAGCAACTAATTTCGAATTACTGAAAATATTCTACATTTTGCATTCTAAAATTTAATAAAGGAGCTGATGCCACAGCTCCTTTATTAAAAATATAAAACATAAAATTTTAGACTCTATTTATAGAACTCTTGAGTTGCGTAATAAGTATTTCCTATCTTATATACCCCTATCCCTATACTACTAAAGTTTGTTGATAAAATATTTGCTCTATGCCCAGATGAATTCATCCAGTTATCCATAAACTTAGTTGCTAGAGCACTATTACTGTTTATTCCTTGAATATATGCAATATTTTCTCCCCATGCTCTATAGGAAACCCCGTCAGCCTTCATTTGAGCAGTTATTAAATTTCCTTGTTTATCTTCATGAGAAAAGTATCCATTATCACCCATATCCTTGGACTTTATCCTAGCGTAATGCTCCATAGTTGTGTTATAACTTAAAGCTGGTAATCCAGCTGCTGTTCTTTCTGTATTAACTCTCTGGAATATGGCCTGTTCTATCTCTGCTATATAATTACTATCTGAAACTATGCTTTCATTACTTGGAGTTTCAGAAGGTTTATTCGTATCTTGTGATGGTTTATCACTTGGAGTACTAGGTTTATTATATGACGGTCTATTTGATGGTCTTTTATAGCTTGATACACCTTCTACTCCACTTTCTTCTTCCTCAGTAGAATTATCTACTTCATCACTTAAGCTTATATTATCATCCTTGGTTACAACTTCCTTATTTAAATCAGCTTCCTCACTAGTAGAGTTATTACTAGTTTCAGTATCATTTCCTTCTTCCTTAACTACATCCTTTGAAGTTTCTTCCTTCTCTTCAGTTTTTACTGTATTATCTTGAGATATTTCTTTATTAGAATTTACGAAAATACCTCCTACACCTAATGTAACTACCAATCCTATTGATGATATTACCATAATTAATTTTGATTTAATCATTTGTAAATCCTCCTTCAGATTTCTTGTTTCATGTCCACCTCATAGTAACATAATAAGTGCATGTCCCAAATATGAGTTAGTTTCTAATTATTGAAAATATTCTAACCTTAGTTATTATTTTATTATTATTGATTTTTTTACCACTAGATTTTTACATATTTTTATTAATCCACTATTAATTAAAAGAAGTTCCACCTCAATTAGCTTTGCTATCAAAATAAGGCAGATTCATTTCAATTAATAAATCCGCCTTATTTATCATAATATTTTCATATAATTTATATTTTATCCATGGAATAGTTACCATAAATTTTAAAATTATTTTTTAAAACAAAAGATGGCTAAATTAATAATTTAGCCATCTTTTACCGAAATAAATTCTATAATATAGGAGTTTAACTATTTATATATTATATTATTAGAAGTGTGGAGCTTTTAATAATATATTAATTCACTAATTGATATTGATTATCAATCTAATATTATAATATATCTTTTTATTTTTCTTGTCAACATAAAACTTAAAATATTAGAAAAAAATTATCAACAATTTAAATTTTTATACTTTTCGAACTTTTTATCACCTTAGGTACTATATTAATAATATCCTTTTGACAACAATACTCTAAATCTCTTAATAAGTTTAAACTTTTTAATACATTATAATGATTAGCCTCTTTTATATAGCTAATTAAATCCTTATTGTTTTCATAAATATATTTTGCAGTTTTAGCTATATCTGAAAGCTCATTATTTTCATTGTCACATAAAAGACTTATCATATAACCTGAACAAATGAAGTCATCCATAGAAAATTCTCCATTTGTTCCTGCATTAATAAAAACTACATCTTTATTATATTTTTTCAACTCTCTTGCAACAGCTTTAGCATTTATTATAGCTCCAATAAGTATTTCCTCAGCTTTTAAACTTAAATTTATGGCTCTTGTTCCATTAGTGGTACTTAAAATTATACTCTTTCCTTGAACCTTATCTGAATCATACTCTAAAGGTGAATTAGAAAAATCAAAGCCATCTATTTTTACTGCCTTTCTTTCGCCTCCAAGTAAGGGATTTATTCCATTCATAATAAGTTCTTCTTTCTTTTTCAAAGCCTCTTCTATAGTTAGTATAGGGAATACTTCTTTAGCTTTATTTGCTAAAGCAGTAATTATTACTGATGTTGCTCTTAGCATATCAATAACAACTACTATCTTATTTTCTAAATATTCTTCTTTTATATTATCAGCAGAAATAATTATATCTAATTTCATATAAATTCCCCCAACTATATATGCTATTTAAAATCTTTACCTTGCCATATGTCATTATCTTCTAAAGCTTTATCTATAGCATTTAAAACTTCCCATTTTTTAAGACTCCACATTGGACCTATTAATAAATCTCTAGGCGCATCCCCTGTAAGTCTATGAACTACCATTTCCTCTGGTATTCTTGATATACCTTTACAAACTAAATCTATATATTGCTCTTGAGTTAAAAGCTTTAATTCTCCACTTTCATATTTTTCTACCATTTTAGTTCCCTTCATTAAATGAAGTAAATGGAACTTAATACCCTTAGCTCCTGAATGTGCTATGTAATCAACGGTTTTTAGCATATCTTCTTCCGTTTCTCCTGGTAGTCCAAATATTGTATGAGCAACTACTTCAATATTTCTTTCAAGTAATCTTTTTAATGTATTATCAAAAACTTCAAAATCATATCCTCTATTGAATTCTCTTGCAGTTTTATCATTTATAGTTTGTAATCCAAGTTCCACTATTAAATATGTCTTTTCATTTAATTCAGTTAAGTAATCTAAAACATCATCATCTATGCAATCTGGTCTTGTTGCAATAGATATGGCAACTACGTTTTCTTGAGCAAGTGCTTCATTATATTTTCTTCTAAGCTCTTCAACTGGAGCATATGTGTTTGTATATGCTTGGAAGTAAGCAATTAACTTACCATCCTTCCACTTTTTCTCCATCATATCTTTTCTATCTTCGAATTGTTTGGTTATTGATAATACTCTGCTTCCTGCAAAATCCCCTGATCCTCTTGCACTACAGAAAGTACAGCCACCTTTAGCAACTTTTCCATCTCTATTTGGACAATTAAATCCTCCATCTAAAGATATCTTATATACTTTTTCATCAAACTTACTTCTAAGATAATAATTTAAACTATGATATCTTTTATCATTCCACTTTTTCATAATTCCTCCAAAAAATAAAAGTACCACTTTATTTATTTAAGTTGTACTTTTATTCTACTACAATAATTATATATGTTAAGAGTTTTCTATATTTTTTTAATTTCTTTTTCTTCTATGTATACCTTATACTCACCAATAATTTCTTTATTTATATCTTTTTCATCACCCTTACTGGTTACACTAATATTAATCTCATCCTTCTTAAAATCAATTAGCTCAATATTATATTTATCTTCCTTAAACATTTCATCAAAGTTTAATTGTATTAAATCTCCACTAGCACTGTTATATACTTTTATTCTTTTAACTAAATTGTTATTAACATATTCTGTAATTAAATATCGTTCTTCATGAGTAAATACTAAGTTATTTATTTTTACTCCATTATATATATCTATAGGAATTACCTTCTTAGCTATAGGCTTATCAAGTAAATCTTCTAAGTTACTTATTTCATTATTTCCTTGTTGATTACTATTTCCACCTTCATCCCCTTGACTACTAGCTCCTTGAGCTTCTTTGCTTTCTTGAATATATGCAATAGATATAAAGGCTCTACCTTCACTTATAGTTGATATAGCTATTTTATTTCCTTTATACCCCAAGGCTACTGGTCCAAAATTATCACATGGCACTTTTTCTTTATAAAGCATAAGTTTATTTTCTTTTAAGTAGGCATCCTTTGAAATGTTATTTAAAGAAATAATTAAGTCACTTTTCCCTCCATCCTCACCAATAATACGTAAGGCATTATTTTTAACAAATACTTGTTTTAAACTTGTAGCCTTTATTTCATCTATTCTATAATCATCACCTTCTTTTATAACTTTTATTGCATAATTATCTAAATCACATTTAGGTTCAGATGATGAATTTCTTACTACATTAAAGGTTATGAATGATGACTTTGAAGATTCTATTACATTATCAGGTGCATAGGCTATTATCTCTGAAGTTCCTGTTGCTACTTTATTATTGTTACTAAGTAATTTTTCTGTACATAACTTATTAGCTTCTTCCATATCATTATTTTTAATTAACCCTAAGTATTCATCTGCCAAATCAAAGGCCTTTTTAAGGCTAAATATATCTATTTTCTCTGCTTTATCCTCTGTTTTTGAACACCCTGAAAAAATCATTAATAAAAACAATAATAAAGAAGATAATGATAAAATTCTTTTTCTCAATCTAATTCCTCCTTAAGCTTCCTTAAGGTTATTTTTCCTAAAACTAAATAGCTTATTCATTTTCATATACTATCCTAAAATATATATAGCTTTATTTACAAATTAGATGTATTAGAACTGATAATCATTGACCTAAAACTAAAGGAATAAAAACTAATTAACTTATATATATTGTTAGTAGAAATAAAGATAGTGTAAAGTTTCGTATGAAAAAATAGCGTTAATCAAGGTTGAGGAATAAA
>ERZ857882.2245-NODE-2245-length-20459-cov-5.991668_pt1 | contig 20459 bp, 21 predicted proteins | sample MGYA00519697_ERZ857882 | MGnify/ENA primary metagenome ERZ857882 (study PRJEB31778, sample SAMEA3449373) | human gut metagenome | biome: human gut; feature: human-associated habitat; material: faeces | place: United Kingdom | collected 2010/2012 ...
TGCCTTTTATTCTATCTGGCAATTTCGGTTTACACAATCCAGACGGCACTTTCATAAATCCTTTTCGGCAAACTGTTTAATCTTCATTTTCTACGTTGCAATCCGGTGCGATATTACCAACGCAGAAACCATGTATATCTAAGTTCGGAATACATTCGAACGCCATCCGCAATCATTAAGTGTGCAATCCAAGTCGCCATCTGTTTACCTCTTTCTCAAAACGTGCCAAACATCAGAACCGGTGAATCCACACTTGCGATACAGCGCCTCTGGATTTGTAGGGTTATTACATTGACCGGCTACAGTAGCGAACGTGGCGTTTTCTTTCATCCGCCATAACAATTCTGAAACGACAAATTTACCCAATCCATACCCACGATATTGTTCCGATACTTGAATCCACTCTAAAACACCCTCGCCAACCTCTTTATCAAGTTCAGCAATGCCTGTTGCAACCACTTCATCGGTTTGGTTATTCTTAATTGCCGACCATAAAGAGGAATCATATACAGGACGAGCTGTGTAGTCTCGGAGGTCGGCTTCTGTTACGCAGATCTCACTATAGCAGCTATTGATGTGCTCTGCAAAGTCCTTCAAAGTAGCGTTATAAAGCAAATACCCCTGTGGAAGCACTTGAATAGACAAGTCTTGCAGACTATGTATTAAGCGAAAATAAGGCTCGTCAATGTAATGCTGATATTCTGTTTTATTGAAATTGTCTTTGTGTACAATACACATACCATCGGGTACGGTTATAGACTTTGATTTCCAGTATGGTATCAAAAATATCATCTAAATTGCTCATAGTTATCTCTCCTTTGATTTATATTTTGAGCCATGCTTGCGGCTCTTTGGCTGCTGGTGCTTTGTCGTGCGCTGCTGCTGCGGCTTTTCCGTTTCCTGCTTCCGTGCCTGCTTGATCTCAGATAGTTCCTGTCTCACGGATTTTCGCTGCGTATCAGAAGCACCCTTTTCGGATTTGCTGCTGTTCGTTGAGATAGGCTCGGACGGACGGGATTTTACCGTCTTTGCCGCGTTGGGGTTTTCCTGCTCTCGCGCCTCCTTTTGCTGCGGCTTTGTAAGCAACTCGTCCAAAAGCTTATCTTCGGCGCTCTTTTCGGGCGTTGCCTTTTCAGGCGGCGCCTGCTCCTTTGATTTCTGAATCTCGCTCTTGATGGATGCAATATCCACGGTGGCGAGCTTGAAGCGTTCCACGATGCGGTTGATCCGCGGTGCGTCGGCGGAATACACCATCACGTCGATCACGCCGTCTTTGTCCTTCGTGTTCCGCATGGGATGATAGACGATGCCGTACCGCTTGGCTTCGGAGGCAAACTTTTTCAAGTCCTCGTTCTTGACGGAAAACAGGGTCAATTCCTTGCCGCTTTTGAGCATGGACACCAATCGTGCACGTCCCTTGATCTTATTTTTGTCCGTATTTTTCAGTGCAGCGTATATCATGGCCGCGATGTTCTTCGCACCCGTTCCAGCAATTTTCAGAACGACTTCAATGCCTTCTAAGCTCATCCGTATGACCTGTTCCGCTGCTTCTCCCGATGTGTTCATCTCGTGCTTTCTCCTTTCCCTGTGTATTTTCGTCCTCTCGGACGATGCGGAGCTTCTCGGCAATCACGCCGGAGCGCGTTTCAATGCCCTCGCATAGCTTCACCTCCCTGCGAAGTGCGGACAGCCGTGTTGTAAGCGCGGCGATCTGCTCCTTGATTTCCGACTTTTTGTCCTCGCTTGCAGAACGCGCCGTTTTGTATAGCTGCCCGCGTTTTTCCATCGCGTCCGTAATCTGCGCCGCAAGCTCCGCTTTATATGAAGAAAGCTGCTCTGCGGTATCAATGTGATGCGCGCACAGCAGCCTTGCTTCGCCCGATATTTCATTGAGCCGCCGCAAGTCCTCGCGGTAGAGGAAGTGGGCGGGCGCTCGTTTGGGTCCGTCCTTTGGAAAGATGCCGAGCACATAACAGTAATGCAAATACAGCGCGCGAAAGCCCGTCGCCTTTTTGACGGTCTTGAAGCTGCCCGACAGTCTTGCGTAGGCAATGTTCTTTTCCCGTGCCGGCGATGGGCGCTGCGGCCTTGACTGCGCGAGTATGCGCCGCCGCAAGCCCTCGATGGAGTAATCCTCACCGAAGTTGCGAAAGAGCTTCAACCCGCGGTCTTTTCCTGGCGGGCGCACGGTAATGTCTTTTCCAAACTTGATGTCATACCCACGGCTGCGGAGGTTTTGCCATAGCTGCCGCTCGGTCATGGATGCGGCAAGCGCCGCGTCTATATCGCGTTTGACCTCGCCGCGATAGGTAGAGCGTCCATTCTTATCCGCAAGCCATTCACCGTACTGCTTGGCTTTTCCGCGCTGTGGATCTTCAATAACCAAAAGCCCGTATTCAAGGCACAGTGCGTCGGAGCGCTTACGCATTTCCATGTAGGTAGCGGTGCAGTCGTTATAACGCTTGCCATCCATAAAGGAAACGGAGTTGATAACAAAGTGGTTATGGATGTGATTTGCCTTATCAAGATGGGTAGCGACGACGATTTGAAACCTCTCGCCCCAAAGCTCCCGCGCCATGCGAAGCCCGATGGTATGTGCCATATCCGGCGTGACCTCCCCGGGCGCAAAGCTCTGATACCCGTGGAATGCCACGATGCCGTCCGCTTTGCCGTACCTCCGTTTGACCGCCATCATCTCATCTCGGGCGGTAGAGGGAGCGCAGTTGACGCCCGACACATAGAACTGCTGCGAAGAAGCATCCGCAATCTTGCTGTCCTGCACAGCGTATTCGATTACATCCGAAAGCCCCTGCGCGCTCTCGGCGCTCATATCAGGCTGCTCATAGAAAGCGGGGTTCTCGGTCTTGTCGGGATTTTCCACATAGATGACCACCTTGCCCAGCCAGCCCTTCACATCCCATATCGCTGTAGTTGCCATATCAATCGAATGGGCGCGGCAGTATCACCGCGTCGGTGATGGTCTTGACCGCCCGTTCAAAGAGCCGCACGTTGTCGTCATATCGCTGCACATCGAGGACGTTCAGAATATGCGCCTTTTGTGCGATTTGATTCAGGTTGTTTCCGATCCCATGAAGCTCACGCATCATGGAATAGTAGTCGGGCGGCGGTGCGTCGTTTGGCACAACGCCAGCTACAAGATGGCGAAGATACGCCTCGCGGGAAAGCCCGCTGCGCTTCACCTTTTTATCAAAGGCTTGCGCCTCTGCTTTATCCAACCAAAACTGGATATGGATATTTCGTTTTCTCATATTCAAATGCTCCTTATTGCTTGAAGAAGTGTGCGGGAACGAGGGGGTATTAGGGGTTTCCCCTAACAAGCGGGTTTGTGGTATCACAAATCCAGTGCTTGCTGGTATATGACAGACCTGTATCGCTCCTGCTCATTTACCCGCGAAAAAGAAGGTCAACGTTCCGGCTCCCGCAGTGATTTCAACGGTATGCCTTTTCGCAGTTTTAAGAGGTCATTCATATCCTTGCCCGCGCTCGGCGGGAGGTTCATCACCTCATATCCCTTCGGCATGACGGTCATGAGCGCCGAAGCCGCCAAGCGCCCAGGCGCATCGTTGTCGAGGTGCAGCGCGATTTTTCGGACATGGGGATAATCGGAAAGGTACTGCGTAAGCGCGATAGGCAGCCTGCTTTCGGAAACAGCCTTTTTCGGCTGATAGACGCCGGAGAGGGAGAGCAGATTTTCTGTGCGCCAATCCGTGCTGTTGAGCAAGCGCAGGCTGGCATACGACAGGAGGTCGATGCCGCCCTCAAACAGATGAACGACGGCGCTTTGCTCCCGTGCGGGGACGGCAAAGGAGAAGTGCTTGTCGCTGCCCTCCGCGTCGCCCATGAAGCGGGTATCGTTCGTGCCGCGCAGCATCCCGTACCGCTTGTCGCCGTTCTTATCGAAGCCGACAAATACAAGATTGTGGTAGGGAGAGCTTTCATATATGCGCCCCGTTTCAAGGCAGTAACGGATGACGCTTCCCTCGATGCCTCTCGATTGCAGATAACGGATGACCGTATTGGCATTCTTATATGCGGGCGGGAGTACGAGCCTTTTATCCTTTTCCTTTTTGGCGGGTAACGAAACGGGCGGCATTGTCGCCGCCCGCCCCATAATGCGCTCTACCGCTTCAAGAAAGCCATAGCCGTTTACTTTAATGAGGTAATCGAGCGCCGATCTGCCGCCGATCCCCTGAGAATACCAACACCATTTCCCGTTGGATATTCGCAGACTGTCATGTGCTTTTGTGCAATAGACATTGCCGGAAACGTGAACAAGCTCGTCAGGTTCATAGCGTTCCAAGTAGGTTTGCAAGTCCATTTTCTTTGCTTCCAATATGATTTCATGGTCGATGTATGGCATTGTTTCGCCTGCCTTTCTGTTTTTGAGCAAACAAAAAGCGCCGGATACTTCCGACGCCGTTTACTGTAATATGTTGCTGTTTTATGGCTTCAAGCAGAACAGCGCATAGAGCGGTATGCTCTTGATGTTGTTCTCGAAGCCGAAGTTTTTGGCGGATACGCGGATGGCATAAGGCGGCTCATACAGCTTGACGAAAGTGCGTAAGCTCTTTGCCTTTACGTTATCAGCCGATTTGCCCTCAAGCGGCAGAATGTTCCCACCACGATCCTGCATCACAAAATCAAGCTCCGCTTTCCCGGGCGAACTCCAATAATATGGGGCAAACCCGTTGACTGTAAGCGCCTGCATGATATAGTTTTCGGCAAGCGCGCCCTTAAAGCCGTCAAAGCTGTGGGGGCTTGATAACACCACATTCGCCGCGATGCCAAACTTGGAACACAATAGCCCCGTATCCATCATGTAGATTTTGAAGGAATCGTTATCAGCATAAGCGGATAGCGGCATCTTTCCTTCGGTGACGCGGGTGCAGACGTTGATCATGCCCGCTGCCTTCAGCCAGTCGATGGCGGTTTCATACTCATACGCCCGTGCGCCCGACTTGATAACCTTGTACTGGAACTTATGGTTTTCCTTTGAAAGCTGTGCCGGAACGCTGCCCCACGTCGCCATGATGCGCGTCGTGTCCTGCGGAGTCGCGTATTTTGCCATATCCGCGATATAGGCGCCGTTGAGCGTTTTCTGCGCCGCGGTCACAAAATCGAAATCGTGCGTGTCCACATACTCGCTCACGGCTCTGGGCATACCGCCGACCACAAGATAGGTCTTATACAGGTCGAGCGCCGTGTCGTGCAGCGAAAGCGGCGTGAAGCTCGCAAAGCTATCTTTTATCAGCGCGCACAGCTTTTCGTTGCCCGTCGCCCAAAGGAATTCTTCAAAGTCCAATGGGAAAAGCGTCATCATATCCACCTTGCCCACGGGGAAAGAATACTTTTCGCGCTTCAAAGCAACGCCTAATAAGCTGCCCGCCGCGATAATATGGTACTCCGGCGCTTTCTCGCAGAAGTATTTTAGGCTGGTCAGTGCCCGTTCACACGCCTGTATCTCATCGAAAATGATGAGCGTGTCGCCGGGGAAGATGTTTCCCCCCGATTTCACGGAAAGCTCGCGGATAATGCGGGCAGGGTCGAGGTCACGCTCAAAAATGGATATGATCTCTTGGGAATCCTCCATGTTGAAATATGCCGTGTTCTTATAGTATTGCTTGCCGAAGGTCAGCGCAGTATAGGTCTTGCCTACCTGTCTTGCCCCGCCGAGCAAAAGCGGCATCCGTTTCGGATTCGACTTCCACTCTTTCAATGCTTCAATAATTTTACGTTCCATTTTATGTGTTCACCTCACATTTATTATACCCAATAAATATGAGATATACAACGGCAATTTCATCTTTCGCGGTCAAAGTTTCTTATGTGAACCAGCATCAGAAAGACTGCATCGCGGCGCTCAGGGCTGATGGTGTCAGCTATGGCAAGATCGCAGAGCGGCTCGGTCTCTCAATCAATACCGTCAAATCGTACTGCAAACGCACAAAGGCGGAGGTAAAGGCAGACACCAGCCAGCTTGCTATTCATAAAAAGGATATTTGTCTGCATTGCGGACATACGCTCAATCAGACTCCCGGGCATCGGCAGAAGCGGTTCTGCTCCGCTACATGCAGACGAGCATGGTGGTTTGCACACCCGGGTGCTGCTCTTCGCAGCGCGGAGCATGATGGCAATTGCGCGTTCTGCGGACAGTCCTTCCATTATGGCCGCCTTTCAAGCCGGCGCCAGCCATGCGACCCACCTGTTCAACGGCATGCCGCCGCTGCTGCATCGCAGCCCGGGCGTGATCGGCGCGGCCATGGACAGCGGCGCGAGCGTGGAACTCATCTGTGACGGACTGCATATTCATCCGTCCGTCATACGGGCGACGAGCCGAATGTTCGGCGATAAGCTCAACCTGGTATCCGATTCCCTGCGCTGCGCGGGCATGCCGGACGGAACGTATGAGCTGGGCGGTCAGCCGATCGTTGTCAGGGATCGAAAGGCAACGCTGCTCGACGGCACGCTGGCTGGCTCCTGTATCTCCATCGCCCACGCCGTGCAAAATGCCGTGCGCTTTGGTCTGCCGCTGGAGACGGCGATCTATGCGTCGTCCACGGCGCCCGCGCTGGCCATTGGCGCCAGGGATATCGGCAGCATTCAGGTGGGCAAGGCGGCGGATCTGGTGCTTCTGGATGAGAATCTGAACGTCGACGCCGTGTTCATCAACGGCGTTCCCATCGCGCCCAAAGCCGGATGGACAGGGAACGGCGCTCCGGACTGATGCGCCGCTGCCGGTGACGGCCAATTCCATCGAAGGAACTTCAAAAGGCCCTTCCGTTTGTAAAAAAGCGGAAGGGCTTTGCTCTGTTTTGGCAATTTTCGGTTTTACACGGATTTTACAAAAGGCCACTTTTTGATTTTACAGAGCGGGCGTATCATCATTTCTGTAAGTGATGAGAAGAAAGTGAGGAAATAAAAGATGAAGAAAATGATTTGTTTTGTACTGACCGCCGTGCTGGCCGTGGCTGCGCTCACCGGCTGCTCGACCGCCTCCAACGCCACGGGTACGGTAGCTACCGATGGCTCGACCTCGATGGAGAAGGTCATCGGCGCGCTGGGCGAAGCGTTTGAGGAGAAGAACAGCGGCGCAACGTTTACCTATAATCCGACCGGCTCCGGCACCGGCATCAAGGCGGTTCTGGAGGAACGGTGCGACATCGGCCTGTCGAGCCGCAGCCTGAAGGATGCGGAAAAGGCCGACGGCCTTGTGGAAACCGTGCTGGCCTACGACGGCATCGCCATCATCGTGCATCCGGACAATCCGGTTTCGGATCTGTCGGTTGAAACGATTGCCAAAATGTACACCGGTGAGATCACCAACTGGCAGGAGGTCGGCGGCAATGACGCGGAGATCGTTCTGATCGGGCGCGAGGCCGGCAGCGGCACGAGAGACGGCTTTGAATCCATCACCAAGACGGAGGATCTCTGCAAATACCGGCAGGAACTCACCGCCACGGGCGACGTAATCACAACGGTGGCCTCCAATCCGAACGCAATCGGATACGCCTCTCTGGCCTCGATCAAGGACAGCGTGAAGGCGCTGCAGGTGAATGGTGTTGCACCCTCGGAAGCGACGGTCAAGGACGGCAGCTATCTGGTACAGCGCCCCTTCGTGCTGGTGACCAAGGCTGACAAAGCGCTTTCGGAAACGGCACAGAAGTTCTTCGACTATGTGACCTCCTCCGAAGCCGCTGAGATCATCTCGGCCGCCGGCGCGGTAGCCGCGAACTGAAGACTGAAAACGGTGCGGCGGCCGCAAAACGGTCGCCGCACCGTTTTTGCGGAGGGATTTGACGCATGAAGAATAAGAAGAGGTTGCTGGAGGATATTGTTCACGGCGTTTTTCTGGTACTGGGCCTTGTGACGGTTGGCTGTGTCCTGCTGATCACCGTGTATCTGGTCATCTCCGGCCTGCCTGCCATCCATAAGATCGGCCTGTTTCGGTTTTTGTTCGGCAGAACCTGGGCATCGACCGCCGCGCAGCCGTCGTATGGAATTCTGCCGTTCATACTGACCAGCGTGTACGGAACGGCCGGCGCGGTTTTGCTCGGCGTTCCGATCGGGTTTTTGACCGCGGTGTATCTTGCAAAGCTTGCGCCGCCAAGGGTGAAGGTATGGATGGAGTCCGCCGTGAGCCTGCTGGCAGGCATTCCTTCGGTCGTATACGGGTTGGTCGGCATGCTCGTACTGGTGCCGGCGATCCGAACGGCGTTCGGCGTGCCGGACGGCGCGAGCTTGCTCGCCGCGATCATCGTGCTGGCGATCATGATTCTGCCGTCGATTATCAAGGTGGCCGTCACGGCGCTGGAGGCGGTACCGAAGGAGTACGAGGACGCCTCGCTGGCATTGGGCGCAACGCCGGTGGAAACCTACTTTCGCGTATCCGCGCCGGCCGCCAGGAGCGGCATTGCGGCTGCGGTCGTACTGGGCGTGGGGCGTGCGCTCGGGGAGGCGATGGCTGTGATGATGGTCTCGGGAAACGTGCCGAACATGCCGTCCCTGTTTCAGAGCGTTCGCTTTTTGACAACGGCAGTAGCGAGCGAAATGTCCTATTCCAGCGGCCTGCAGCAACAGGCACTGTTCTCGATCGCACTGGTGCTGTTCCTGTTCATCATGCTGATCAACGCCACGCTGAACTTCTTCCTCAAGCGGGGAAAGGAGAAATAAACATGCTGCAAACCACGGTTTCCGGGAAGCGAAAAGCATATGCGATCATCATGCGCACACTGATGGCGCTCGCCACGCTGATGACCGGCGCGCTGGTGCTGTTTTTGATCGTCTATGTGCTGGCGCGGGGCATTCCCAACATCACATGGGAACTGCTGAGCACCAAGCCGAGCTATCTTTCCAATACCATCGGCATTCTGCCGGATCTGTTGAACACGGTCTATATCGTTATCGCCACGCTGCTCATCGTGCTGCCGTTGGGCGTCGGTTCGGCGATCTATCTGACGGAATATGCCGCCAATAAAAGGCTGGTGGCGATGATTGAGTATGCAGCGGAGACGCTCTCCGGCATTCCCTCCATCATTTACGGCCTTGTGGGCATGCTGTTCTTCTGCCAGTTCCTGAATATGCAGACCTCTCTGCTGGCGGGCGCGCTGACACTGGTCATCATGAACCTTCCGACCATCATGCGCACGACGGAGGAGAGCCTCAAGACCGTCCCGCAGAGCTATCGGGAGGGGGCATTCGGTCTGGGCGCGGGTAAATGGCGGGTGATCCGAACCGTTGTGCTGCCCGGTTGTGTGAACGGCGTGATCACCGGCTGCATTTTGGCGGTGGGCCGGATTCTCGGCGAATCGGCGGCGCTGCTGTTCACGGCGGGCTTTGCGCACGCGCTCAACGGCTTTTTTTCGGGCCTGAACAGCGCGGGCGCCACGCTGACCGTTGCGCTGTATTTCTATGCGAAGGAGGCGGGCGAGTTCGGCGTCGCGTTTGCAATTGCGGCCATTCTGATGCTGCTGACGCTGCTTGTGAACCTTGCCTCCACATTGGTCGGACAATATTACAAGAAAAGGAGAAGTCTATGAGCGACATCATTACGGTCAACGATTTGTGCCTCTGGTACGGCGGCACGCAGGCGCTCAACCGCATCCATATCCGGATACCTGAAAGGAGCATCACCGCGCTGATCGGCCCGTCCGGCTGCGGAAAATCCACATTTTTGAAGACGCTCAACCGGATGAACGATCTGATCCCGGGCGTGCGGGTAACCGGAAGCGTCTGTTATCAGGGAATGGACATCTTCGGCGCGGGCGTGGACGTCAACGCCCTCAGACGCTCGGTCGGCATGGTGTTCCAGAAGCCGAATCCGTTTCCGATGAGCATCTATGACAATGTGGCGTACGGCCCGCGCACGCATGGCGTGACCAACCGGGCAAAGCTGGACGATATTGTGGAGAATTCGCTGCGCAGCGCCGCCATTTGGGATGAAGTCAAGGATCGGCTGAAAAAGAGCGCTTTGGGCCTTTCGGGCGGACAGCAGCAGCGCCTCTGCATTGCGCGCGCGCTCGCGGTGGAGCCGGAGGTGCTGCTGATGGACGAGCCCACCAGCGCGCTTGACCCGATTTCGACATCCCGCATTGAAGAACTTGCAATACAGCTCAAAGAAAAGTACACTATTATCATAGTGACGCACAACATGCAGCAGGCGGCGCGGATCTCCGACCGTACGGCGTTCTTCCTGCTGGGGGAGCTGATCGAGTGCGGCGATACGGAGCAGCTGTTTGCTCAGCCGCAGGATAAACGAACCGAGGATTACATCACAGGGAGGTTTGGTTAATGAGAAGCCGTTTTGATGAGCAGCTCTCCCTTCTCAACCGGGAACTGATTGAAATGGGAGCGCTGTGCGAGGAAGCGATTGCGCTCGCATCCAGAGCGCTGATGGAAGGAGACCAAACGCTGCCGGCGCGGGTTTCGCAGATCGATGCGGAGATCGATCAGATGGAGCGTCGCATCGAGTCGATGTGCTTGAAGCTGCTGCTGCAGCAACAGCCGGTCGCGCGCGATCTTCGGCAGATCTCCGCCGCACTGAAAATGGTCACCGACATGGAGCGCATCGGCGATCAGGCCGCAGATATCTCCGAGATCATTGGATTTCTCAAGGGCCGCACCATTGCCGGCTGCGTGGATATCGATCAGATGGCGGCTGCCGCCAGCCGGATGGTCACGGGCAGTGTGGACGCCTATGTCAAGCGCGACACGGCGCTTGCGGAGAACGTGATCGCACAGGACGATGTGGTGGATCGCTGCTTCGACCGGGTCAAGCACGCGCTCATCGGCATGATCGCCCAAAATCCGGATGATGGTGAATATGCGCTGGATCTGCTGATGATCGCCAAGTATTTTGAACGGATCGGAGATCACGCGGTCAATATCGCCTCGTGGGTGGTGTTCTCCGTTACGGGCGTGCACAGGGAGGAGCCGGTATGATCTGGTGTGTGGAGGATGACGCGGGCATCCGCGACATCGAGGTGTACGCGCTGCAATCGGCGGGATTGGAAGCGAAAGGCTTTGCGGATGGACTCTCCTTTTGGAATGCGCTGGAAACGGAAAAGGAGAAGCCGGAACTGGTGATGCTGGATATGATGCTTCCGGGCGTTGACGGACTGGAACTTCTCAAGCGGATGAAGGCGTCGGCCGAGCTGAACGATATTCCCGTCATGATGGCGACGGCCAAGGGCATGGAGTACGATAAGGTGCAGAGCCTCGACATCGGCGCGGACGATTATCTGGTCAAGCCCTTCGGCATGATGGAGATGATCTCCCGCGTGAAAGCGGTTCTCCGCCGGTGCGCTCCGCGGCAATCCGCCAATACGCTGCAGGCGGGAGGGCTGAGCATCCATCTCGATGCGCATACCGTTTGGGCGGACGGAGAGAGAATCCAGCTCACGTTCAAGGAGTTTGAACTGCTCCGCACGTTCATGTCCCATCCCGGCATGGCGTTTACGAGGGATCAGCTCTTTTCCGATATTTGGGGCATGGATTATTGCGGCGAGACGCGCACGGTGGATATGCATATCCGTACGCTGCGAAAAAAGCTGGGCGCGTATGGCCGGATGATCGAAACCGTTCGCAATGTGGGGTACCGCTTGGAGGTGAAACCATGATCAGGAGGATCTTTCGTTCCATCCTGCTGGTAGCGGCGGTGACGCTGTTGGCGAGCCTGATCGTCATTATGGGCGTGATGTTTGACTTTGCTACCGGCTTGCAGGAAAAGCAGCTGAAAACGGAGCTGGCGCTTGCTGCAAGGGCGGTTGAGCAGAATGGCGCGGGCTATCTGTCGGGTTTGGCTGCGGGCGACGACCGCCTCACCCTGGTGGCGGCAGACGGCCGCGTACTGGCCGATACCAGCGTCGCTGCGGACAGCATGGAGAATCATGCCGACCGCGAAGAGATCCGGCAGGCACTGGAAACGGGGGCCGGCGAGAGCGCGCGCTATTCCGCTACGCTCACGGAGAAAACGCTGTATTACGCAACCGCGCTGTCCAACGGCTCGATCCTGCGTATCTCTACCAGCCAGGCCACGGTGCTGACCGTCGTCCTCGGCATGGTGCAGCCGATCGCGGTGGTTGCGCTTGCCGCCATCATCCTGTCTGCGGTGTTTGCGCGGCGGATGGCAAAGCGCATCGTTGATCCGCTCAACCGTATCGATCTGGAGCGGCCGCTGGACAATGAGGCCTATGAGGAGCTCTCGCCGCTGCTGAACCGGATCAACCGGCAGCATCAGCAGATTAGAGAGCAGCTCCGGACGCTCGAACAGAAGACGGATGAGTTTGCGCAGACGACCGCCGGCATGAAGGAGGGGCTCGTGCTGCTCGACAGCAGGGGAATGGTGCTGAGCATCAATCCGGCGGCGCAGCGACTGTTCGGTGCGGATGCTTCCTGCGTTGGACAGGATTTTCTGTCGGTCGACCGCGATCACGATATGAGCGTGGCCCTTCGCCGCGCAATGGATGAGGGGCACAGCGAATTCCGCGCGGAACAAAACGGACGGGAGTACCAGTTCGATATCAGCCGCATGGAATCCGGCGGCAGTGTCGTGGGCGAAGTGCTGCTCGCGTTTGACGTAACCGAGCAGGCGAATGCGGAGCGTAGCCGCAGGGAGTTCACGGCCAATGTTTCGCATGAACTCAAAACGCCGCTGCAATCCATCATCGGCAGCGCCGAGTTGATCGAAAACGGTCTGGTAAAACCGGAGGATCAGCCGCGCTTTATCGGCCATATTCATCAGGAGGCCACGCGGCTGGTTGTGCTGATCGAGGATATCATCCGGCTGTCCCAATTGGACGAAGGCTTGCAAACGGCGTTTGAACCGGTGGACCTGTACGCGGTTGCGGAGGAGGCGGCGTCCGCTCTGCGGGAGGCGGCGGAGACGAGGGGGGTGCGGTTGTCCGTGAGCGGAAAGCACGCGTTTGTTGACGGCGTGCGCAGGCTCATCTATGAGATCGTTTTCAACCTTTGCGACAACGCGATCAAGTACAATGTAGCGGACGGATCGGTACAAATTGTCATTACGGAGGATGCCCGACACGCGGCAATCGAGGTGCGGGATACGGGTATCGGCATCCCGGCCGAACATCGCTCCAGAGTGTTTGAACGGTTCTATCGCGTGGACAAAAGCCATTCGAGGCAATCGGTCGGCACGGGGCTCGGGCTCTCGATCGTCAAGCACGCGGCCATGTATCACGGCGCAAAGATCGACTTGAAGAGCGAGCCCGGCGAAGGAACCGCGATTAGCGTTACGTTTATAAAGAAGGACGGCGCGGACGAGAAACACGGCTGACGGCGCATGCGGCCCATCGGCTGCGGGGTATGGCGGCAAATAGTGACGTGGCGGACGGGATGGAACGGCCGATTCCCTGCGCGGCGCGCGGCAAGCCCAGAAACCAGCCGTGACGCAAACAGGAAACAGGACCATGGAAGGATGCGCGGGTCTTCGGGTGAGGAGAAGACGTGTACCCTTTCGCGGCTTTTTGGAAGCGGGCGCGTCACGCGGGGGAACACCGCGCGCGCCGGCAATGCGCACCTCAAACAACAATGGACAGGAGCGCACATGGTGAACCAGCGTCTATGCATCTTGCGGCGCAGATCTGGAGAATGGGCCACAGCCGCTGCGGAAAGAATTGCGCACATCCGATGCGTTTGCCCTAATAATCACGATACCAGAACCGCCAGCTTTGCGAGGAAAGAATTGCGTGCATCGGATGCGTTTGCCTGCGCCGCGGGCGCCATGGCCGAGCGGGACATGCGCATCGCCTTTGCACGCTGCAACCAAAGAAGAAGCAAGCGCTTTATGGACAAGGAGGAGAATCCCATGCTGCTGGACGTCGTGGCAATCGGAGAACTGCTGGTGGACTTGACCGGCATCGCAACGGATCGGGATGGCTATCCGACCTTTACGGCTCACCCCGGTGGCGCACCGTGCAATTTTCTGGCGGCGCTCTCCCGATTCGGGGCAAGGAGCGCATTCATTGGCAAGGTCGGGGACGATGCGTTCGGACGTCTTCTCAAAAACACGCTGGCCGATGCGGGCATAGAGACCCGCGGGCTGATCATGGATTCGGATGTATTTACGACGCTGGCGTTTGTCTCGCTGGATGCGCAGGGAGAGCGGACGTTCAGCTTTGCGAGGAAACCCGGCGCGGATACGCGGCTTAGGCCGGAGGAACTGGATCTCTCGCTGATCGATGCGGCGCGCATTCTGCACTTTGGTTCGTTGAGCCTGACCGGCGAGCCGGCAAGAAGCGCAACGCGGTGCGCCGTGGCATTTGCGAAGGAGCGCGGGAAATGGGTGACGTTCGATCCCAATCTGCGGGTGCAGCTCTGGCCGTCCGAGCAGGCGGCGAGAGATCAGATCCTTTGGGGACTCGGTCGGGCCGATGTGGTCAAGATCAGCGGCGAGGAGGTTGCCTTTCTCTGGAACTGTTCCGCGGAGGAGGGGGCAAAGCGTCTGGTGCATGCGTTCGGCGTCCGGCTTGTGATGGTCACGCTCGGCGCCGAAGGGTGCCTGCTGATGACCGCCAAGGCCAGCTGCCGCATCAAACCGCCTGCGGTAAGTCCGGTCGACACCACCGGCGCGGGCGATATTTTCGGTGGCAGTGCAGTCTTTCAGCTGTTGGAGCTGGGGCGTGCGCCGGAGGAGCTGACGGCGGACGAACTGGCGCAGATCGGGCGCTTTGCCGCGGCGGCGGCCAGCCTTTCGACAGAGCGGCCGGGCGGCATGCAAAGCGTTCCGAGCCTTGAGACGGTGCGGGCGAATATGGGCCGTTCTCAAATCGTTTCCCAATGTTGCATCTGACTGTGAAATCTGTCATAATACAGAAAGCATGAATTTTGTCGCAGGGCAGACGGAACAGGGGATCAATGGACGATATGGATGCGCGTTTGAAACGCTTTGGCATTTTGGCAGGGGTTGTTCTTATAGCGTCGCTGTGGACAGCCTGCGGGAAACCGGCCTCCACATCTGACGGTACGGTGACGACGCCTGCGCCGGCTCCATCTGTAGCCGCCGCTGCCGCAACAGCCGCCCAGACGCCGGCCCCAACGCCTGAGCCTACACCGGAACCGGTCGTGGTGACGGAGGAGATGCTCGCGGGCGGCCTTGTGGACGACTATTTTAACGATGCGGTCTTTGTCGGTGATTCCATTACGCAGACATTCCGTAATTATTGTTCCGGGCTGCGAAAGGAACAGCCGGACACGCTGGGGACCGCGCGGTTTCTGGCGGGCGTCAGTCTCAACGCGCGCATTGCCAGCTGCGATTCGAGAAATGCCGGCGGCGTTGCGCTCAAGTATCGCGGAAGGACCGTTTCCGTCTCCGAGGGCTTGCTTTTGATGGAGGCCAAGCGCGTATTCATCCTGCTGGGCGTGAACGATCTAGCGGGCAAGTATCCGGACGAAACGATCGGGTACTATGAAACGCTCATCGACATTCTCGAGGAAAAGTGCGGCGATTTGGAGATCGTTGTGCAGGGCGTTCTGCCGGTATCGCAAGCGTTTTGCAAAAAGCGCGGGCTGTCCATTGCGGATTGGAACGCGTTCAATCAGCGCCTTGAAGCCATGTGCAGCGAGCGCGGCGTCCTGTTCCTGGATTTTTCCGCAGAGCTGATGGATGAGGAGGGCTATCTCTCCGATGGGCTGTCCAGCGACGGCATGTTCCACTTGAACGAAGCGGCCAATGCCATCTGGCTGCGCGCGCTGCGCCGGTTTGCGCTGTCCGAGACGCAGCCGGACGCGATATATGAGCCTGCGCAATAAGGGACATTCAGGAATCGCATTTCATCAGAGGTCGCTCACGCCGTGTTGGACGCTGATTCCGGCGGCGTTGATGCAAACTGAACGGATATTCGCTTTTATGCAATGACCGGCATGTAAATGACGAAGAGGGCGGCTTTCATAAAACAATGTATCATGGATGCGCGCGGCCGGCGATGCCAGGCAGCGCACATCACATCGGAGAAAGGATATCGCAATGAAGTCTATCGGGTGGATTGCAGTGCTGCTCATCCTGTTGCTCGCGGTCGGCTGCGCCAAGCAGCCGGCGGAACCGGTTTTTCAGCAGGATGCGCGCATGGCGGAGGGCGGCGAGACGGCCAAACCGCAGTCGACGGAGGAACCTTCAAAACCGACGGAAGACATAGAAACGGCGCAGCCGCAGACAACGGATGAGCCCGGCGCAGCAACGGAAACCGGCTATGCCGAGCGCCTGGCGTCCGCGTTTGAGCAGACGGGCGCGCTCGACCAGATGGCGCCGTTTTCCGATACGGACTTGCTCGATTACTACGGCATCGATACCGCACAGTGCGAGAGCGCGGTCGGCTACACCGACGCCGTGGGGTATACCGATGAGATCGTGATCGTCGAGGCCGATGCGGCGCTCGCGGAAGGGATAGAGGCGTTGCTTGCCGATTACCTTGAGGCTCGGAAAGCGCAATTTGCCGGATATGACGCCGATGCGGTTACGCTGGTGGAGCAGGCCGTACTGCGGCGCGATGGCGGCGTGGTGCTCATGATCGTCTCGCCGGATGCGGAAATGCTCCTGCAGGTATATCGCGACTTCGCGGGCTGATATGGTCTTTTCGTCCGTAACATTTTTATTTGCATTTCTACCCGCCACGCTGCTGGGCTATTATGTGCTGCCCCGGTCGTGGCGGATAGCCTTTTTGCTCCTTGTCAGCCTCGTGTTTTACGCATGGGGAGAGCCGGTCTATGTGCTGCTGATGATGGGATCGATCCTGATCAACTGGTGTATCGGCCTGCTGATGGAGCGGTTTGAACGCCGGAAGAGGGCGCTGCTCGTTCTGGCGGTTGTCATCGATCTTGCGATGCTGGCCGTGTTCAAATACGCCTCCTTTTTGATGCGTACCGTGGCCGCAATCGTGCCGGCCGTTGCCGGCAATGCGCTGCCGGACATCCGGCTGCCCATCGGCATTTCATTCTTCACGTTTCAAATCCTGTCATACATCATCGACGTTTACCGCGGCGATGCGCGGACGCAGAAAAATCTTGTGCGTTTCGGCGCTTATGTGTCGATGTTCCCGCAGCTCATCGCCGGGCCGATCGTGCGGTATACGGATATCGAGGCGCAGCTCGAGCGGCAGACGCTCTCCGTCGACCGGTTTGCCGGCGGTGTTCGGCTGTTCATCATCGGCCTTGCCAAAAAGCTGCTGTTGGCCAACGCCATGGGCGTGTTTTGGGCGGAGATGTCCGCTGCGCCGGACGAAAACGGGCTGCTCGGCGCCTGGGCCGGGCTGATCGCCTACGCCTTCCAGATCTATTTTGACTTCTCCGGGTATTCCGATATGGCCTGCGGCCTCGGAGAAATGCTGGGGTTCACATTTGTACAGAACTTCCGCTATCCGTATGTTTCCACGAGCATTACCGATTTTTGGCGTCGATGGCACATTTCGCTGTCCACTTGGTTCCGTGAATATGTGTATATTCCGTTGGGCGGCAACCGGCGTGGGCCTGCACGGCAGATCTTTAATATCTTTGCCGTTTGGCTGCTGACGGGGCTCTGGCATGGCGCGAGCTGGAACTTTGTGCTCTGGGGGCTGTATTTCGGTGTGCTGCTCATGCTGGAAAAGCTGTTTTTATTGCGCGCGCTGCAACGCGTACCGGATTGGATCAAACATGTGTATGCGCTGTTTTTCATCGTTCTGGGATGGGGGATTTTCTATTTTACCGATTTTTCGGCGATGGGCGCATACCTTCGCTCGCTGTTTACGGTCGGTTCAGCGGGGCTGCTGTCCGTCCACGCTCGGGCATGGGTGGCAGGCTTTTTGCCGTGGCTCGGCGTATGCGCGGTGGCGTCTACGCCGCTGGGAGCGCACGTTGCCGCTTGTGCCGCGCGTTGGCGCGGTTTTGAGGCGCTGTGGCTTGCCGTGTTCATCGCACTGTTTGCGCTGTGTGTTGCGGCGCTGGCGTCGCAGAGTTACAACCCGTTCATCTATTTCCGGTTTTGAGGGAGGGACGCATGAAGAAAAACGTTTCCAATTTCATCGGTGTCCTTCTGTTTGCGGCGGCGATTGCGGCCGTTCCTCTCTGGTGGCTGCTGACGCCGGATCGCAGCTTTTCCGATACGGAGCGCAGAAATCTCGACCAAGCGCCGGCCTTCCCGTCCGCATCACTGTCGGAATGGTCGTTTGACGATGATGTGGAGTCCTATCTTGCCGATCAGATGCCGCTCAGGGATCTGTTCGTCGGCATCCATGCCTATGAAACGCTGCTGACCGGGCGGCAGATTACAACGGACGTCTATTGCGACCGGGACGGTTATCTGGTGGAGGCGCCGGTTGACGCCGATGCCGGAGAGATCGAAAAGCGACTGCGGCGCATTGCGCGGCTGGGCGAAACTGCCGGCCTGCCAGTTCGCCTGCTGGTGCCGCCCTCGACCGGCTATGTGCGAAGGGACAGCCTCCCGGCGGAGCTTGCAGCGCTGTATCACGACGACGCGCTGCTCGGGCAGATCGGGTCTTTTGACGGCATAGAGCTCGTGCCGCTGCTGGACAATTTTTGCGAAAACGGTCAGGATTGGTTTTACCGCACCGACCACCATTGGAACGCGGATGGCGCTTATGCCGCCTACCGCGCTTATCTCGAGCACATCGACAGAGAACCGCTCCCCATGGAGTCGTTCTATCATCATGTTGTCAACGGCTATGTGGGTTCGACGCGTTCCCGCTCGGCGCTCTGGCTGACCGAGGGAGAGCGGCTCGACATTCTGGAACCGCAGTGTCGGGTTAGCGTACGCTTTTCGGATCGGGAGGGCGTGTTTAATTCGCTGGTGTTCCGGGAGCGCCTTCAGGAGTACGACTGGTATCCCATTTTCATCGACGGCAACCATCCGGTGACGGTCATTGACAATCTTGATGCGGAGCCGGACAGCGGCGTGCTGCTCGTGGTAAAGGATTCCTTTGCCAACAGCCTGGTACCGCTGCTCGTGCCGTCCTATGCGCGAATCGTGATGGTGGATCCGCGCTATGATCGCGGCAGCGTTTCCGAGCTGTGCGCCGCGCAGGGGGTGACGGAGCTGCTGTTCTGCTACTCACTGGAGCGCATCGTTTCCGACCCGAATCTGCTGCTGATCCGATAGACGGTTGAAAGGGGGGGAGATTGTTCGACCGGAAGACCTTTGCGGAACAATATTGGGCGTGTGTTGCCGCGCAGGATCGGGAACGCCTGTCCCAGTATTTCCTTTCGGATGCGGAAGTTTTCTGGCACTGCACGAACGAGCGCTTTACGGTCGATGCGTTTGTGCGCGTCAATTGCGAGTATCCGGGGCATTGGAGCGGGGAAGTGGAGCGCGTGACTGGCGATGAGAAGCAGCTCGTGACCGTTGCCCGCATTTGGACGCTGGGCGCTTCGTTCCACGTGTGCGCCTTCATGCAGCTGGAACACGGAAAAATCCGGCGCTTGGATGAATACTGGGCGGACGATGGACCGGCGCCCGCTTGGCGGCAGGAGCTGCGAATTGGCCGGCCGATCCACAGAAGACAGGGGGGGTGAATGATGATGTATTATGATACGTATGGCAATGAGGATAAGCCCGCAATTGTTTTTTTGCATGGCGCTAATTTTGTCCATACATTTGGCAGGCAATATGGACTCTCCGATGCGTATTACTTGCTTGTGCCGCACATCATGGGTTACGGCAAAGCGGCAGACAGCGTTTTCGATGCGGAAGCGGCAAGCGCCGAGCTTGTCGGATTCATCCGCAGTATGGGCAGGAAAGTAACATTGATCGGTTTCTCTTTGGGAGCACAGCTTGCCGTCAAAATGATTGCCGAGCATGCAGAGCTATTGAGCGGGGCGATTGTCGTGAGCCCTTGGCTCATAAAAAATGAGCCGGAGCTCTCTGTTGCACTGGAGATGGGCAAAAAGCAACTGAGGACTCTTAAGAACAAGGGAATGTGCAATCTCATCGGCTTGATGAACGGCCTGCCTAAACAACAGCGGAAGGAATTTATTTCCCAAATGCAGGCGGTTCAAATGGAAACCGTGGAGAATACTGTGTATAATAACATCGCGCTTAAAACGGTTACCAGCTTTCAAAATGCGGATATTCCGATCATGGCTTTAGCGGGAGCAAAGGAGCAGAAGAGCGTTATCGACAGCGTTAAAACGCTCGGTCGCATGAACCGTCGCTGTAGGATCGAGATCTGGGATAAGGCTGCGCATAATATACCGCCTGTTTGCGCAAAACGGTTTATTGCGTGCATCCATGCATTTATGGCCGATGAATCATGAAAAACCATAGTGCCTTGCAAACCATGCACCCCATTTGCCATAAGGCTGGGGTAAAGAAACAACCTGCCTGACAAAAAAGTCGGGCAGGTTGTTTTTTGTATAAGTAACCAAACCAAAACCCGATTCCGGGGTAGCGCCGAAAATTTTGTGTAAAGGCAAAACCGCCAGACGATTCCGGTTTA
>ERZ857882.2248-NODE-2248-length-20445-cov-12.323394_pt1 | contig 20445 bp, 19 predicted proteins | sample MGYA00519697_ERZ857882 | MGnify/ENA primary metagenome ERZ857882 (study PRJEB31778, sample SAMEA3449373) | human gut metagenome | biome: human gut; feature: human-associated habitat; material: faeces | place: United Kingdom | collected 2010/2012 ...
AGTTGGGACATTTTCTCATTTCTTTACTTAAGACATTATCACATTTCTTTCATAATTTAAACAAAAAATATGCCCAAAGTATTGACTTTGGGACTTTACTTTGATATAATATACAAGTTGAAAAATACGCACACATAGTCTAGTTTAAAGTTGTGCTTATAGTCCAAAGGATTATAAGTGTCTTTAAATGTTTAAAAACTTTGTGGAGGTAAATAACAAGGAGGAATGAAAAATGGCAGTAGTTGCAATGAAACAATTACTTGAAGCAGGTGTACATTTCGGACACCAAACAAAAAGATGGGACCCTAAAATGGCTGAATACATTTATCAAGCTAGAAACGGTATCCATATTATTGATTTACAAAAGACATCTAAAAAAATTGATGAAGCTTATGCTTTTGTAAGGGAAATATCTGAAGAAGGAAAAAATATTCTATTTGTAGGAACAAAGAAACAAGCACAAGAATGTGTTAAAGAAGCTGCTGAAAAAAGTGGTATGTTCTATGTAGACCAAAGATGGTTAGGTGGAATGCTTACAAACTTCAAAACAATTAGAACAAGAGTTGAAAGACTAAAAAAACTAGAAGCAATGGAACAAGATGGAACATTTGATGTTCTACCTAAAAAAGAAGTTGCTACATTAAGAAACGAAATGGAAAAGTTAGAAAAAAATCTAGGTGGAATTAAGGAAATGACAAATTTACCAGGAGCAATTTTCGTAGTAGATCCAAAAAATGAAAGGATAGCAGTATTAGAAGCAAAGAAACTAGGAATTCCAGTAATAGGACTAGTAGATACAAACTGTAGCCCAGTAGACGTAGATTATCCAATTCCAGGAAACGATGATGCAATTCGTGCAGTAAAATTAATTACAGATGTAATGGCAAATGCAGTTATTGAAGGAAAACAAGGTGAAATACTAGAACCAACAGCTGAAGTAGAAGAACAAGAAGCTACTATAGAAGAACCACAAAGTATGGAAGAAGTAGTTGCTGACGCTAATGAATAAAACAAAAACAACGTAGGGGCGGACTTTCACGTCCGCCTTAACCAACAATTTAAAATAAAGGGAGGAACAAAAATGATTACAGCAAGTTTAGTTAAAGAATTAAGAGAAAAAACAGGTGCAGGAATGATGGACTGCAAAAAGGTTTTAACAGAAACAGATGGAGATATGGAAAAAGCTGCAGAACTTCTAAGAGAAAGAGGAATAACAAAAGCAGCCAAAAAGTCAGATAGAATTGCTGCAGAAGGTTTAGTATATTGTTACCTATCAGAAGATAAGAAATTAGGGGTTGTACTTGAGGTTAATGCAGAAACAGATTTTGTTGCTAAAAACGAAGAATTTAGAAAATTTGTTACAGATACAGCAAATCATATAGCTGTAAAAAATCCAGCAACAGTTGAAGAATTATTAGAACAAAAAGCTTTAGCAGATGATAGCAAAACAATCAAAGACATATTAACAGACAGAATAGCAACAATAGGTGAAAATATGTCAATAAGAAGATTTGCAAGATATGAGTCAAAAGGGTTAATTGAAACATATACACATGGTGATGGAAAAATAGGTGTTATGGTTGAATGCTCAAAAGGAACATCAGAAGTTGCAAGAGATGTATGTATGCAAATAGCAGCAGCAAAACCAGAATACCTAAATGAAAGTGAAGTTCCAGCTGATGTTTTAGAACATGAAATGGAAATACTAAAAGCACAAGCTATGAATGAAGGAAAACCAGCAGAAATAGCTGAAAAAATGGTAAAAGGAAGAATAGGAAAATTCTATTCAGAAATTTGTTTAGTAGATCAAGCATTTGTTAAAAATCCAGATATAACAATAAAAGAATTACTAAAACAAAATGATGCCGAAATCATAAGATTTGTAAGATTTGAAAAAGGAGAAGGTTTGCAAAAGAGAGAAGAAAACTTCGCAGAAGAAGTTGCAAAGCAAATTAAATAAATCAAAGAATAAGGCAGGTCAAAAAACCTGCCTTAATATATGCTTTAATATAAAATTTCGGCAAATTCAAAGAAATTTTCATATTAAAACATATATAAGTAAATTAATTAATAAAGAAGGAAGAAAAAATAATGAATAATGAGAAAATTAGAAATGTAGCTATAATTGCACACGTTGACCATGGAAAAACAACATTAGTAGATAGTCTACTAAGACAAAGTGGAACCTTTAGAACAAACGAACAAGTTGCTGAAAGAGTGATGGACTCAAACGACCTAGAAAGAGAAAGAGGAATAACAATTTTAGCTAAAAACACATCAGTAATGTATAATGATATAAAAATAAATATAGTAGATACACCAGGACATGCTGATTTTGGAGGAGAAGTAGAAAGAGTTTTAAAAATGGTAGATGGTGTTCTACTTTTGGTTGATGCTTTTGAAGGTGCAATGCCACAAACAAGAGAGGTTTTAAAAAAATCGTTAGCATTAAACTTAAAACCAATAGTTGTTATAAACAAAATAGACAGACCAGGTGCAAACCCTGAAAAAGTTGTTGATGAAGTATTAGAACTATTTATAGAGTTAAATGCAAATGATGAACAATTAGAGTTTCCAGTAATATATGCCTCAGCAAAAAACGGTATAGCAAAAATGAATTTAAATGAAGAATCTGATAATGTAAAATGCATATTTGAAACGATAGTAAATACAATTCAAGCACCAGAATGTGATATAGAAGGATCAGCACAAATGTTAGTATCTAACATAGAATATGATGATTATTTAGGAAGATTAGCAGTAGGTAGAATAGAACGTGGAACAATAAAAGCAGGTATGACAGTTGCAGTATGTAAAAATGAAAAAACAATTCAAGGTAAGATTGCAAAACTATTCACATATAAAGGACTAAAAAAGGTAGAAGTAGAAGAAGCAGAAGCAGGAGATATAGTTGAAATATCAGGAATTTCAGATATTAACATAGGAGACACAATATGTGACCCTACAAATCCAGAAAAGATTCCATTTGTAGATATAGATGAACCAACAGTATCAATGAGCTTCTCAGTAAACAATGGACCAATGGCAGGACGTGAAGGTGAATTTGTAACCTCAAGACACATTAGGGACAGACTATTCAAAGAACTAGAAAGAAATGTAAGTTTAAGAGTACGAGAAACAGATACTCCAGATAGTTTTGAAGTATGTGGACGTGGAGAACTACACCTATCAGTATTAATAGAAACAATGAGAAGAGAAGGTTTTGAATTACTAGTATCACGACCAAAAGTTATAATGAAAGAAATAGACGGTGTAAAATGTGAACCAATAGAAAGACTAGTAGTAAATGTACCAGATGAATCAATAGGAACAGTAATAGAAAAACTAGGAAGAAGAAAAGCAGAAATGATAAATATGGAACCAGCCGAAATTGGACACACCAAAATAGAATTCAAAATTCCAGCTAGAGGATTAATAGGATACAGAACAGAATTCTTAACAGACACAAAAGGGACAGGCACAATGAACAGCATTTTCGATTCATATGAAGCCTATAAAGGAGAAGTACAATCACGTACAAGAGGGGTATTAGTAGCCTTTGAACCAGGTATATCAGTAACATATGGATTATACAATGCACAAGAAAGAGGAGACTTATTCATAGGTGCAGGAGTAGAAGTGTATGAAGGAATGATAGTAGGATTAAATGCAAGAAATGAAGATATATCAATAAATGTATGTAAAGAAAAACACTTAACAAATACGAGAGCATCAGGTTCAGATGATGCATTGAGACTAGTTCCACCAATCCAAATGTCTTTAGAAAAAGCAATAGAATTCATAGAAGATGATGAACTAGTAGAAATAACACCAAAAAACATAAGATTAAGAAAGAAAATATTAGACACAAAAACAAGAGAAAGACTAGCAGCAAGAGCAAAAAAAGCATAAAATAATAAATGAATGCAGAAAAAATATTTTCTGCATTTATTTGTAATATTATAGATATAAATATAAGGAGAAAAGACATGAACTCAATTGAAGAAATAAAGAAAAAAGCCCTAGAAAACCATATCCCAATTATAATGGATGATACATTAGAAGTGGTAGGCAAAATATTAGAAAAAATAAAACCAAAAAAGATACTTGAAATAGGTACGGCTGTTGGATATTCTGCAATTAAATTTTCAGAATATTTAAATGAAAATGGTTATATTGATACTATTGAAAGAGATGAGGAAAGAGTAAAAGAAGCTAATCAAAATATAAAAGATTTAGGATTAGATGAAAAAATTCATATTTTTGAAGGTGATGCATTAGAGATTTTACCGACACTTGCAGGACCTTATGATGTGGTATTTATAGATGCAGCAAAAGGTAAATATCCAATATTTTTATCAGAGGCTTTACGAATGCTTGCAAATAATGGTATAATAATTGCGGACAATATTTTATATAAAGGATATGTAATGAGTGATTATAATAAACACAAGCAAAGGACAGCAGTACGAGGACTTAGAGAATTTTTAAAAAATTTAAATGAAAATGAAAACTTAACAACAGAGATAATAGAAGTTGGAGATGGACTAGCAATAAGTAGAAAAAAATAAGGAGGAGAAGATGAAAAAACCAGAATTATTAGCCCCAGCAGGGTCATTTGAAAAAGCAAAGGTGGCCTTTGAATATGGTGCAGATAGCATATATTGTGGAACTTCAAAATTATCATTAAGGTCAAGAGTAGAAATTGATGATAAAGCACTTGAAAAAATAATTGAATATGCACACAGCATAAACAAGAAGGTGTATGTGCCTCTTAACATATATGCTAGAGACTATATGTATGAAGAGGTAAAAGAACAAATAAAAATGCTAGATAGAATAAAAGCAGACGGAATAATTGTTTCAGATGGAGGTGTTGTTGAAGCTGTAAAAGAAGTTGCGCCTACTCTTCCTATACATATTAGTACACAAGCAAATACTGTAAGCTATCATACAAGTAAGTTCTGGTATAATAATGGAGCTAAAAGAATAATCTTAGCAAGAGAATTAAACAAAGAAGAAATAAAAGAAATTATAAAAAACAAACCAAAAGATTTAGAAATAGAAATGTTTATACATGGAGCCATATGCTATGGATACTCTGGAAGATGCCATTTAAGTGATTTTTTAGCAGGTAGAGGAGCAAATTTAGGAGATTGTGCACAAAGTTGTAGATGGGCATATAATCTATATTTAGAAGAAAAAAACAATCCAGGGCTTATGATGCCAGTTGAACAAGATGAATATGGAACATATATATTATCATCAAAGGATATGTGCCTAATAAAGGAATTACCAGAAGTAATTGAAATGGGCGTAGATAGTTTAAAAATAGAAGGAAGACTAAAAACTGAATATTATTTAGCAACAATTATAAACACATATAGAGCAGCAATAGATGACTATATAAAAAATCCAGAAGGTTATAATTATAAAAAATATTTAAATGAATTAGAAAAAACGAAGACAAGAGGACTAACAACATTTTATTTTAATGATAAGAACAACCGAGATTTCCAAGAGTACGAAGGAAAACAGTACAACCCCAATTATGAATTTGGTGGCAAGGTGCAGGAATTTAATAAAGAAAAGAGTATAATAGAAATAAAGAATAGATTACAAATAGGGGATACATTAGAATTGATAATTCCAAACAAAGTAGAACCATATAAATTTATAATAGATAAATTATGGGAGGCAGACACAGAAGAAGAGATAAACTTCGTAAATCCAGGAAAAGAAGGACAAAAGGTAAAATTACATATTCCAGTTGAAGCTAAGGAAAACTGGATTTTGCGACGCCAAAAATAAAATTTCGGAAAGGAAAACTTTTATGACAGATAAATTAATAATAGTTGAATCACCAGCAAAGGCAAATACAATAAAAAAATTTTTAGGTGGCAACACAAAAGTAGTTGCTTCAATGGGACATATTAGAGATTTGCCGAAATCAAAGCTGGGTGTAGATGAAAATACTTTAGAACCACAATATATAAATATTAGAGGAAAGGGAGATCTAATTAAAACTTTAAAAAAGGAAGCGAAAGATGCAAAGAAGGTGTATCTTGCAACTGACCCTGACCGTGAAGGAGAAGCAATAGCATGGCATTTGGCTCATATATTAGATATAAATCCAGAAGAAGTATGTAGGGTAACCTTTAATGAAATTACAAAGGAAGCTGTAAAAAATGCTATAAAAGAACCTAGAAAAATAGATATGGACTTAACAGATGCACAACAAGCACGAAGAGTATTAGATAGAATTGTTGGATATAAAATTAGTCCTGTATTATGGAAAAAAGTTCAAAAGGGATTATCAGCAGGAAGGGTTCAATCAGTTGCTGTAAGGCTTATAGTAGAACGTGAAGAGGAAATTGAGAACTTTAAACCAGAAGAATATTGGAATATATATGCTAAACTTAAAGAGCCAAAGAGTAAGAAAAGCTTTCAAGCAAAATTCTATGGAAAAAATAATGAAAAAATAGATATTCATTCCGAAAATGAAGTAAATCAAATATTATCAGATATTGAAAAAGCTAAATATACTGTTGAAGAAATTAAAAAGGGAGAAAAGAAGCGTACACCAGCACCACCATTTACTACTAGTACAATGCAACAAGAGGCATCAAGAAAACTTGGCTTTGCAATCAAAAAAACGATGTCTGTTGCACAAGGATTATATGAAGGTGTAAAAATAGCAGAAAAAGGCACAATAGGTTTAATTACTTATATGAGAACAGACTCAACAAGAATTTCAGAAGAAGCAAAAAAATGGGCAAAAGACTACATAGAGAAAGAATATGGAGCTGAATATTATGAAAATAGATACTACAAAACAAAAGGAGATGCCCAAGATGCACACGAAGCCATAAGACCAACATATGTTGAACTTTCACCAGAAAAAATAAAAGCAAGTCTAACCAATGACCAATACAAACTATACAAATTGATATATAATAGATTTATTGCAAGCCAGATGGCAACTGCAATTTACGACACAGTTGCAGTAAAAATATTAGCAGATAATTATAATTTTAGAGCAAATGGCCAAACCTTGAAGTTTAAGGGCTTTATGACACTATATGTAGAAACGGCTGACCTTGAAGAAAAAGAGGAATTTGAGAAAATACCTGAATTAATAGAGGGTCAAGAGTTGAAAAAGGAAAAAATAGAAGCAAAACAAAGCTTTACAGAACCACCTCCACGATACACAGAAGCAAGTTTAGTAAAGACCTTGGAGGAAAAAGGAATAGGAAGACCAAGCACATATTCACCAACAATTACAACAATTCTAGCAAGACGTTATATAGAAAAAGTACAAAAGCAATTATATCCAACAGAGCTTGGAAAAATTGTAAATAAACTATTGGTAGAAAATTTCCCAGATGTTTTAAATGTAAAATTCACAGCAGAAATGGAAGAACAATTTGACAAAATTGCAGAAGGAAAAGAAGAGTGGAAAAAAGTTATAAGAGAATTCTATGGACCGTTTAAAAAGACTGTTGAAACTGTTGAAAAAGAACTTGAACATGTAAAGCTTGAATATGAAGTATCAGATGTACCATGTGAAAAATGTGGCAGAATGATGGTAATAAAATATGGTAAATACGGAAAATTTTTAGCCTGCCCTGGATATCCAGAATGTCAAAATGCAAAACCACTTGTAGAAACAATAGATGAACCATGCCCAAAATGTGGAGGAAAAATACAAATAAGAAAAACAAAGAAAAGAAGAAACTACTATATTTGTGAAAATAACCCAGTATCATGTGACTATATTTCTTGGAACAAACCAGGAAAAGAAGAAAAAAAGGCTGTAAAGAAGAAAACAACATCAAGAAAAACAGCTAAAAAGAGAACAACCAAAAAGAAAAAATAAATTTAGTATTAATAAAAACAGGGATTATAATTTATCAAAAAAAATTATAATCCCTATTTTTATTATCTAAGTAACGTAAACCATCTTTCTATCACATAGGCCATCATATTACCGAGATTTAACTTAGTAACAGATGTGCCTGCAACTAAGTTTACAGTCCCAAGAGTTTCGCCATTTAAACTAAAATTTACTTCACCGAAGTTTATCTCCCTTATTAATAGGAGCATTTAAGCTTTCAGGGAGAGATACTGTTGTTATAATGTTTGCAGACTGTCCTTTAGGAATTAAACTACCAGCATCACTCTCAAAAATAACCTCTACTATATCAGTAGTACCTTTATTAACTAAACTTCTGTATAATTTTTGTCAATACAGAATACCAGAGAAGTTGTTTTTCTATGTGCATAGGCAATACTTTCTGTATTGCTTTCCTGCATTTAAGTGTAATATAATAATTAACGAAAATTTTATACATTGATAAAATTATTAAGATATGATATATTATAGTAAATTTAAAAGAGTGGTGATATTATGAAGAGGAAAATTATTATAATAGGAATAATTATAGTATTAATTTTAGGAGCATTTTTATATTATACCAATAATAAAAAAATGTCTAAAGAGGATTTTATTGGACTAATGAAAAGTTTTGAAAATGTGTCTAACGTAAAATTAGAAAGCTCAACGACAACTAAATATATTAAAGAAGAATACTTACTTTCTATTGGAAAAAATGGAATATTTACTTGGGCAGATTCAAAAACTAAGGAATGTATATCATGGACTCCTAATTATAATACATATAGCATTTTAGAATATATCGATAATGAAACAGTACTTGAAAACACAAAATATACTTTTATTCGGATTTAAAAAATATAATGGAACAAGATGTGCTGTTGCAGAGTTTAAATTTAATGATTTAAATTTAAGAACGAAAATTTGGCTTGATGCAAAGAAAGGAACATTGTTAAAAACAGTTAACAATGGAATAGACGACATTGGTGAAGAATATGAAATAATTGAGGAATATGTTGCTACATATAATGTAGTAACTGATGAAGATGTAAAAAAACCAGATTTAACAGGATATACTTTAATAGAGATAAATGATGAAATTCATAGTGTGAATCCCATTGAACAGCCAAGTATAACAATAGATGATCATATAATATTGTAAGGTCCAAAGCCACAAGAACAAGATAGCGTGATTTTACAATAAATGTAATAGTAGATAAATGTTAAGAAATACTCATTTCAATAAAATTTTGAAATGAGTATTTTCTGGTATGTAATAGCCCCTACCTCAACAACGTAAACCATCTTTCTATCACATAGGCCATCATATTACCGAGATTTAACTTAGTAACAGATGTGCCTGCAACTAAGTTTACAGTCCCAAGAGTTTCGCCATTTAAACTAAAATTTACTTCACCGAAGTTTATCTCCCTTATTAATAGGAGCATTTAAGCTTTCAGGGAGAGATACTGTTGTTATAATGTTTGCAGACTGTCCTTGAGGAATTAAACTACCAGCATCATTCTCAAAAATAACCTCTACTATATCAGTAGTACCTTTATTAACTAAAAGTTGCTTAGCAACATCTCCTTTATGAGCATACTTTAGATATTCAAAGTTACTAAAGCCATAATCAAGTAATTTTTTAGCTTCTGCAAAACGAATGGAGCTAGTTTCTCCACGCATTATAACAGCAATTAGTGATAAATCATTTCGAGTAGCAGTTGCAGAAAGATTAAATAGTGCAGTTGAAGTTGAACCAGTTTTAAGTCCTGTACATCCCTCATAATTTCTTATCAATTTATTTGTATTAACTAATTGAGATTTTCCATCTCTTAAAGTATCCATCCATATAGTAGTGTAATTTGTGATGCTAGGATGATTTAACATAAGTTCTCTGGACATTAAGGCAATATCATAACTTGATGTAACATGACCATCTTCATCTAAACCATGACAATTTTTAAAACAAGTGTCATTCATTCCAAGCTCTTTTGCACGAGCATTCATCTTTTCAACAAACAATTCTTGACTTCCAGAGATATGCTCAGCCATAGCAACTGAGGCATCATTAGCAGAAACAACACAAATTGCTTTTAACATTTCATTTACAGTTAGTGTCTCGGTGGTATCTAACCAAATTTGTGAACCCCCCATTTTTGAAGCCTCTTCGGAACAAGCAACCCTATCATCAAGTGAAATAATGCCATTGTCTAAAGCCTCCATTATAAGTAAAATTGTCATAACTTTAGTAACACTTGCGGGTTTTAACTGTTCATGACTATTATGTTCATACAAAATTGTACCTGTTGATTGCTCCATTAAAATAGCACTATTACAAGTTAAATTTAAAAAGTTCCCTTCCTTGTTACCGCAAACTTGCCGAAGTAGAGATAGCTTCAGGCAAAGAATTGTCAGACCACACATAAATACTATCACTAGCGAAAACCGGCATTGAAAAAGAACATAACATAACAAAAATCAATAAATATGTAAATTTTTTCATAAACTCCCCCTAAGATAAGCACCGACGAAGCTTCGACGGCAAGATAATCTAATAACAGTTTATGAAGCTTTTATAGATTTATGAAGAAATTTTAACAATACTCACATCAATACTATCAGGAGTGTTTGAAAAGTACATTTTTATATCAAAAGGATTATCATTTCTAAATTTAAAATCACATGAACCATAACTAACGCAAGCATCTTTACCCTGTGGAACATAGAAGACATCACCACTATGTGTATGTCTTTCAACAACAGTCAAACCAGAGCCTGCTAATACTGCATTGTATAAAGTCGTACTTACTTGACATTTACCACCACCATAAGCCTTAATTGTATCACCGTCACTATCAAACGTATCAGCCTTTTGATAGCCGTTTTCTGGTTTGGCTGGACCTAAAGTATTACAAAAAGAAAACGTTTCACCAGATTTTACAATAATACCATTTAAAGACTGACAGGTAATAGTAATGTTAGTCTGTCTATTTGGATCCTTTTGAGAAACCTTAGTAGAAAAAGCGGTAAAAGGTTCCTCTTTAGGTGTAGTATTTTTATCTTCAACATTATTTTCAGCTTTATGAGTTTCACTATGAGATAAACTTTGAGTATTATAGTTACCAGTACCTTCAAGTTTTATATTATTTTTAGCACAACCAGTTAGAATCAGAATACTTAGAACCAAAGATATAATAATTTTCAAAATAACACCCTCCTAAAACATACAAATATTTTAACCAAAAATATAATAAAAATTCATATAACATCTACAAAAATGCAAACAAATATGATATAATTCTATAGGTAAAAGTAAAAGGAGCAAATATATATGGAGTTATTAGAAATAATAGGAACAGTAATAATAATGCTTGGAATAATATTAATATATGATGCAAGACATTTTGCTAAAAATGTATTTAGTTTTAGTGACCAAAATGGAGCTACACTTGGATTAAAGATACTAGGTTTTATAATGAGCTTTATAGGGGGATTTTTAATAATATTGACATAATAGAAAGGAATACAAACAATGGAAAATAATGAAGTATTTGAAATAGCAAAAAAGTTTAATATAAATGGTACTCCAGAGAATATATCATTAATAGAAAGTGGACATATTAACAAAACATATTTAGTAAAATGTGATACAGGAAAACGATATATTTTACAATATGTAAATACATATGTGTTTCCAAACATTAATGAATTAATGGATAACGTAGAAAGAGTAACCAACTTTATAAAAAAGAGGAGTAATATTCAAACAATAACATTTATAAAAACAAAAGAGAACAAACCAAAGTATATATATAATAATAATTGGAGAATGCAAGAATTTATTGAAAATACAAAAAATTTTTTATCAACAGAAAGTCTGGAAATATTAGAAGAAGCAGGAAAAGCAATAGGAGATTTCCAAACACAATTAAATGGTTTTAATGCAGAAACATTGTTTGAAACAATACCAAAATTCCATGATACTCCTAATAGAGTAAAACAGTTAGAAATTGCAATAGAATCAAAAGAAAACAAGGAAAAGAGAAAAGAGCGTTTTGAAAAAGCTAAAGAATATATAGATTTTCTAACTGATAAAAAAAGAACATCTATCACAGACACCATAACAAACAAACTAAAAAATGGAACAATTCCAACAAGAGCAACACACAATGATACAAAACTTAGTAATATATTATTTAATAAAGATACAAACAAGTATGTTGCATTAATAGATTTAGATACCATAATGCCAGGATCTATAGTATACGACTTTGGTGAAGGTATTAGAACATCCTCTACTACATCTAGAGAAGATGAAGGAGATATATCTAAAATACATGTTGATATGAATAGATTTGAAGCATATACAAAAGGTTTCTTAGAAAAAGTAAAGACTATAATAACAAAAGAAGAACTAGAATTATTACCGTTAGGCATATGGATGATGACTTATGAAAATGCAATAAGGTTCTTAACAGATTATTTAAATGGTGATATATATTTTGCAGTAAGAAAAGAAGACCACAACTTAATAAGAACAAAGGTGCAATCAGAGATTCTTAAACAAATCGAATATAATCAAAAAATAATGGAAGGAATGATTAAGAAATATGAACTATAATGAATTAGCAGATTTAATATTTCCAAATGTAAAGGAAATAGAATATTATGAAGAAAAATATCCAGAAAGGAATTTGCCTGAAGGTGCAATGGTAACACGCTTTGCACCAAGTCCAACTGGATTTGTACATATAGGAGGACTATTTGGAGCAATAATTGATAGAAAACTAGCACAGCAATCAAAAGGAGTATTTATATTAAGAATAGAAGACACAGACCAAAAAAGAGAAATTGAAAATGGAACAGCTCAAATTGTAAATAGTTTAAAAGACTTTGGAATAAACCCAGATGAAGGTATGATAGGAGAAAAAGAGGAAAAAGGAGACTATGGACCATATAAACAAAGCCAAAGAAAAGATATATACCAAGCATATGCAAAAGCATTAATAAAAAGAGGACTAGCATATCCATGCTTTTGTACGCCAGAAGAGTTAAACCAAATAAGAGAAAAACAAGAAACTGCAAAAATAAGACCAGGATATTATAGTGTATGGGCAAAATGTAGAACTCTTTCAACAGATGAAGCTATTGAAAAGATTAAAAATGGAGAAAATTATATTATAAGATTTAAATCTCAAGGGAGAGAAGATAGAAAAATAAAACATAAAGATATGATAAAAGGCAATATAGAATTTCCTGAAAATGATCAAGATATAGTAATAATTAAAGCAGATGGACTACCAACATATCACTTTGCTCATGCAGTAGATGATCATCTTATGAGAATAACACATGTAATACGTGGAGATGAGTGGGTATCTTCAATACCACTACATTTAGAATTATTCAAAGCATTAGGATTTAAACCACCTAAATATGCGCATACAGCAACAATTATGAAAGACGAAGACGGAAATAAAAGAAAAATAAGTAAAAGAAAAGATCCTGAAGCAGCGGTAAGCTACTATCATAAAGAGGGAATACCAGAAGAAGCGGTAGTAGAATACCTATTAAACATTGCAAATTCAAATTTTGAACCTTGGAGAAGAGCAAACAAAGAGGCAGACATTAGTGAATTTGTATTGGAATTAAATAAAATGAGTGTAAGTGGTGCAGTATTTGATATGGTAAAACTATTGGATGTTTCTAAAAATGTCATATCAAAATTCACAGCAGAAAAAATATACAATGAAGCATTAAGATGGGCCCAAAGGTATGATAAGGAACTTGAAAAAATGTTTACAGAAAACAAAGAATATGCAATAAGAATATTAAACATTGAAAGAGGTGGAAACAAGCCAAGAAAAGACATATCAAAATGGTCAGAAATAAAATACTCAATAGAATATATGTATGATGATATATTTGAAAAAAACACAAAGTATGAATTCCAAAAGATTACAGATAAAGAAGAAATAGAATCAATATTAAAAAGATATATTAAAAATCACTTCAATATAGATGATGATAAGCAAACATGGTTTAATAAAATGAAGGATTTGGCAGAAGAAGAAGGATACGCAAGAGAAGTTAAAGAATACAAAGCAGAACCAGAAAAATATAAAGGACACGTGGGAGATATAAGTACAGTAATAAGAGTAGCTTTAACAGGAAGATGCAATACACCAGACCTTTATGAAATAATGCAAATATTAGGCAAAAACTCTATATTAAAAAGAATAGATAAATTTTGTGGAGGAAACTAATGAATAATAAAAGGACTGGTGTAAAAACAAGTAGTCTTGTGCTTATAATATTATTAATAACAACTCTAATTATGCTTTTAAATATCTTTAACGAAAACTATTTTAACGGATTTGAAAAGATAGTATCTGGAAATGGAGAAGGAACAACTTTCAAAAGAGACTCAGAAGTTAAATATTCAAAAGCGAGAAGCTATAAAATAGAAAATACAGATTATAATGATGCAACATTTTGCAAGGAAATAGAGGTTGAACCAGACACACCATATAAAATAACTTGTATGGTAAAGACTGATAATGTAAAATGTAGCGAAAAAGGAGCAGATGCAGGAATTACAATAGGATTATTTGATACAAGAGAATACTCTGAACCAATAATTGGGACTAATGATTGGCAGAAGATTGAATATATGTTTAATTCAAGAAACAGAGAAAAAGTAACAATAAGCTTTAGAATAGGAGGCAATGATGTAAAGTGCACTGGAACAGTGTGGTTTTCAGATTTGAAAGTTGAAAAGGGAACAAGAAGAATAGATAATGAATGGAATATTGGATGTTTTATATTGAATGAATTAAACTTAAATATCGATGGAAAACAATATGATTTGAAAATGAATTTAGATGATATTGAAAATGTAAAATTAAATATGGAAAGATATAAAGAAACTTGCTACAATTTTTCAAACAAAAGACTCAATATTAATTATGATATAATTAATATTGAAACACCAATAACAACCATTTCATACTCTGACGAATATGGCTATTATTTATCATATAGAGATATAAAAAAATTAGTATATAAAACAACTAAAGAAAGAGAATATGACCATATATTTGTAATATGTAGGATGGAAAGTGATGATGGGAATATATCAATACCTATTAATAATAATTGGATAGGATTAGGAAGTATGGACATATACGGAATAGGATATTCACTAATTAGGATAAATAAAAATTCAAATTTACAAACATACAGATATGGAATAACGAATCAACTTCCAGAAGAAGTATATGTACATGAGTTTTTACATACTTTAGAAAGAAATACATTAGAAAATGGATATGAAACACCAGCTTTACATGATTATGAAAAATACGGATATACAGAAAACACAGAAGGCTTAAATGAGTGGTATAAAGACTATATGAGAGGTGCCATATTAGATAAAAACACAGGTAAATATGTAGGACTTAATGATTTTGCTTTTACAACTCAACCACCCAACAATGAAAATTTTAAATATGCGGTAGATATAGAATTCAACAGAGAACCACAAAATGTAATAGAGGAATTTTTAGCAGTTTTTGATGTAATAAAACAAAAAGTAATATAAGGGTCGCCGTGCTCGGCGACTCAAAATATGTGTATGAAAGGAAAGATTATGAAAGTATCAGATTTTAATTACGAGCTACCAAAAGAATTAATAGCACAACATCCACTAAAGAAAAGAGATGAATCTCGACTAATGGTGTTAAATAGAGATACAAAAAAAATAGAGAATAAAACATTTAAAGATATAATAGATTACTTAGAACCAGGAGATTGCATAGTAAGGAATAATACTAAAGTAATACCTGCTAGGTTATATGGAAAAATAATAGGCAAAGAAAGTCAAAAGCCAGTAGAATTTTTATTACTAAAACAATTAGAAAATAACAATTGGGAGGTAATGGTAAGACCAGGAAAAAAACTAAGAAGCGGTGCAAAAGTAGAATTCGGAGAGGGGTTACTCAAAGCGGAAATATTGGAAGTGTTAGAAAATGGAAATAGAAAAGTCCATTTTGAATATAATGGCATATTTAATGAAATTCTGGATCAAATAGGTCTTATGCCACTTCCACCATACATAACAGAAACACTAAAAGAAAAAGATAGATATCAAACAGTATATGCAAAATATGAAGGTTCAGCAGCAGCACCAACAGCCGGATTGCATTTTACCAATGAACTACTAGAAAAAATAAAAGCAAAAGGTGTAGAAATAGCAAATGTAACCTTACATGTGGGAATAGGAACTTTTAGACCTGTAAAAGTAGAAAACATAGAAGAACATAAAATGCACACAGAACACTTTTATATAAAGCAAGAAGATGCAGAAAAAATAAACAAAGCCAAAAGAGAAGGACACAAAATAATAGCAGTTGGTACAACCTCTTGTAGAGTACTTGAAACAATTGCAAATGAAAAAGGAGAGCTAAAAGAAACAGAAGGAGATACGAACATATTTATCTATCCAGGATATAAATTTAAATGTATTGATAGATTAATAACAAATTTCCATTTACCAGAATCAACTTTAATAATGCTAGTATCAAGCTTAGCAACAAAAGAATTTATAATGGAAGCATACAACAAAGCAGTCCAAGAAAAATATAGATTTTTTAGTTTTGGAGATGCAATGCTAATATTATAATCAAAAACAAACATATATGATGTAAATGTGACCAAAACGGACTCTGTTCTTAAGTACTTTAAATAAATAAAATTGCATCATAAAATTGGATTTTTTTAGAAAAACTGTTGACGCTCTACTAATATAAGTGGTATAATATATAACGTTAATGTTTATTTTCAGGAGGTGAAAAATAGTGCCAACAATTAATCAATTAGTAAGAAAAGGTAGAAAAACATCAACTACAAAATCAACAGCTCCAGCTTTACAAAAAGGATTTAATTCAAAGTTGAATAGACAAACAAATGCTAGATCACCACAAAAAAGAGGAGTATGTACAGTAGTAAAAACAGTTACACCTAAAAAACCAAACTCAGCTTTAAGAAAAGTTGCAAGGGTTAGACTATCAAATGGATATGAAGTAACATCATATATTCCAGGAATAGGACACAACTTACAAGAGCACAGTGTTGTTTTAATAAGAGGTGGAAGGGTAAAAGATATTCCAGGTGTTAGATACCACATTATTAGAGGTACATTAGATACAGCAGGTGTTAAAGACAGAATGCAAGCTAGATCTAAGTACGGTGCAAAGAGACCAAAAAAATAAAAAAATCTATGATTTTTTAAGAAGTGTTAATGAAGATATGTAATAAATTTATATAGATAAATTAGAAGTCTGATACCCGATATCCGAAATCTAAAATCTGATATTCAATTTCTGACTTCCGACATCCGAGTTAGCACTGACTGAAGTAAGAACTTCAGAGTAACTTTGATATTTTTTTCAAGTAAAATATCTATTATTAAAATAAAAGGAGTGAAGAAAAGTGCCAAGAAGAGGATATATAGCAAAAAGGGATGTTTTACCAGATCCAATATATAATAGTAAAATAGTTACAAAACTAATAAACAATATTATGTTAGATGGTAAAAAAACAGTTGCTCAAAAAATAGTTTATGATGCATTTGATATAGTAAAGACAAAAGAAAATAAAGATGCATTAGAAGTTTTTGAAACAGCTCTTAACAATATAATGCCTGTCCTTGAAGTTAAAGCAAGAAGAGTAGGTGGAGCAACATACCAAGTTCCAATCGAAATAAGACCAGAAAGAAGACAAACTTTAGGATTAAGATGGCTTGTAATATATGCTAGAAATAGACATGAAAAAACAATGGCCGAAAAATTAGCAGGTGAATTAATTGATGCTGTTAATATGACAGGTGGAGCAGTTAAGAAGAAAGAAGAAACACATAGAATGGCAGAAGCAAACAAGGCTTTCGCACATTATAAATGGTAAAAATCGATTTATCAAAAGTAAGTTATGCTAAAAACAAGAAAATTTTTGCGACATACATTTGTATAGTTTTAAAAATTTTTACTTGCTTTTCTAGAATTACTTGGTTTTGATAAAAATTAAGAAATAATAAAAATAAAATAGGAGGAAAAATTAATGGCAGGTAGAGAATTTCCATTAGAAAGAACAAGAAATATTGGAATAATGGCTCATATTGACGCGGGAAAAACTACTACTACAGAAAGAATTCTTTTCTATACAGGTAGAACACATAAAATAGGAGAAGTTCACGAAGGTGCTGCTACTATGGACTGGATGGAACAAGAACAAGAAAGAGGTATAACAATTACTTCTGCTGCTACAACTTGTCACTGGTTAAATCATAGAATAAATATAATTGATACTCCAGGTCATGTTGATTTTACAGTTGAAGTTGAGAGATCTTTAAGAGTTTTAGATGGTTCTGTAACAGTATTTTGCGCTAAAGGTGGAGTTCAACCACAATCAGAAACAGTTTGGAGACAAGCTGATAAGTACCAAGTACCAAGAATGGCATATGTAAATAAAATGGATACAACAGGTGCAGATTTCTACGGATGTGTAGAGCAAATGAGAAACAGGTTAAATGCAAATGCTATTCCAGTAGAAATACCAGTTGGTAGCGAAGATTCTTTTAAAGGAATAGTTGACTTAATCAAAATGAGGGCATTTATTCATAAAGATGACTTAGGAAAAGTTATCGAAGAAACGGACATACCAGAGGATTTAAAAGAAACTGCTGAAAAATACAGAGCAGAAATGATAGAAGCTGCAGCAGAACAAGATGATGAATTAATGATGAAATATTTAGAAGGTGAAGAACTTTCTGAAGACGAAATCAAAAAAGGTTTAAGAATTGGTACAATAGCAAATAAAATAGTACCAGTTTGTTGCGGTTCATCATATAAAAATAAAGGTGTTCAAGAATTACTAAATTATATAGTAGCATTTATGCCATCACCATTAGATGTACCACACATTAAAGGTGTTGATTTAGATGGTAATGAAGTAGAAAGAAAAACATCTGATTCTGAACCATTTGCAGCATTAGCATTTAAAATTGCAACAGACCCATTTGTTGGAAAGCTATGTTTCTTTAGAGTTTATTCAGGAACATTAGAGTCTGGTTCAACAGTATTAAATGCAAATAAAGACAAAAAAGAAAGAATCGGAAGAATTCTTCAAATGCATGCAAACCATAGAGAAGACATAGATAAAGTATATTCAGGAGACATAGCAGCAGCAGTTGGACTAAAAGATGTAACAACAGGTGATACATTATGTGATATAGATCATCCAGTGGTACTAGAATCTATGGAATTCCCAGAACCAGTTATAGAAATAGCAATTGAACCAAAAGATAAAGTTGCTCAAGAGAAAATGGGTATAGCTTTAGCAAAACTAGCCGAAGAGGATCCAACATTTAAAACATATACGAATCATGAAACAGGTCAAACAATAATTGCAGGTATGGGAGAACTACACTTAGACATCATAGTAGACAGACTAAAAAGAGAATTTAAAGTTGAATGTAATGTGGGTAAACCACAAGTTTCTTACAAAGAAACAATTAGAAACAAAGTAAGAGTAGAAGGAAAATTCATTCGTCAATCTGGTGGACGCGGACAATATGGACACGTATGGATTGAATTAGAACCATTAGAGCCAGGTAAAGGAATTGAATTTGAAAGCAAAATTGTTGGTGGAGTTGTTCCAAAAGAATATGTAAAACCAACAGAAGAAGGTATTCGTGAAGCAGCAGAAAGCGGAATACTAGCAGGTTATCCAGTTATAGACTTTAAAGCAACATTAGTTGATGGTTCATACCATGATGTTGACTCATCAGAAATGGCTTTCAAAATAGCTGGTTCAATGGCCTTCAAAGAAGGCTGTAAACAAGCAAAATCAGTTATACTAGAACCAATAATGAAAGTAGAAATAACAGTTCCAGAAGAATATATGGGAGATGTTATTGGAGACGTAAATTCAAGACGTGGAAAAATGGAAGGTATGGAAGCAAGAAACGGAATGCAAATAATAAGAGCATTCATACCACTATCAGAAATGTTTGGATATGCAACAGACTTGCGTTCAAAAACACAAGGTAGAGGAACATATGCAATGGAACCATCTCATTATGAAGAAGTTCCAAAATCAATACTTGAAACTATTGTAGCATCAAGAGCAAAAAAAGAAGAATAGAATATTGATTTAAAAGAACGTATGGGTAGACCCTCGTGCGTCTGCCCTAAGATAAAAAATAACAATATTACAAACAAAAATAAAAAAAATGCAATAAACCTATTGCAAAAAAAGCAAAATTGTTATAAAATAGCAATTGCTAAAAAGTTATTAAATTTAAAAAAATATATAGGAATTAGAATGGAAATAAGAATTATTAATTCCAAATTCCAAAATCAAAATTCTAAATTCCAATTTGAAGGAGGATTTTTAAATGGCAAAGGAAAAATTTGAAAGAACCAAACCACACGTTAACATTGGTACAATTGGTCACGTTGACCATGGTAAAACAACAACAACAGCAG
>ERZ857882.2250-NODE-2250-length-20440-cov-4.769831_pt1 | contig 20440 bp, 15 predicted proteins | sample MGYA00519697_ERZ857882 | MGnify/ENA primary metagenome ERZ857882 (study PRJEB31778, sample SAMEA3449373) | human gut metagenome | biome: human gut; feature: human-associated habitat; material: faeces | place: United Kingdom | collected 2010/2012 ...
GGCTGTCTTCATAGTAAAAGCAAAATGCCCTGTCGCGCGCAACGCCGATGCGGACATGCTCCCCCGCTTCCGGAATATCGGGCGGCGCAAATGTGAGCGGCGGCGCGCTCTTTGCGATTTCAAGCAGCGCGTCCAGGTCGATCGACTCGCGTGCCGCAGCGCCGAGGCGCTGCATTTTTCCCTTCAAGTTTTCCACCTCTGCCGCGGTGACGAGGCCGAGGTGCCGGCTCTCAAGCGAGCAGTCCGGCAGCTGCGGCAGAAAGCCGCAGGCACGAATGCCGAAGCGCGATTCGATCTCCCGCTTGAGCGTGGAATAGCTCATCGCGGTGCAGCCGTTCAGCACAACGCCGCAGATGCCGCTGCGCGGCACAAAGCGCAGGAATCCTTCCAGCACGGCAAGCACCGACAGCCCCGCCCCCTTCGCGTTCAGCACGAGCACAACGGGACTCTCCGTCCGCTGCGCGACCTCAAAGGTGCTCGCGCGCGAAGATGCAAGGCCAATGCCGTCGTAATAGCCCATCACGCCCTCGATGAGCGTCACATCTTTCCCCGCGCCGGCCTGTGCAAGAAGAAAGCGCATCGTGTCATCGTCAAAAAAGAAGGGATCTAAATTACAGCCCGCCGTGCCGGTGATCGCGCGGTGGAACATGGGGTCGATGTAATCGGGGCCGCATTTGGCTGCGCCGGGACGCCTCCCGCTCTCAGCAAGCGCCTGCAAAAGAGCGCAGGTCACCGTTGTCTTTCCGCAGCCGCTGCCGCTGCCGGCTATGAGCAGCCGCGGCGTTGCTTTCCGCATGATCTCCCCCCTTTTATTTTCTACGGAACAAACTCCAGCGTACTGAAGCACGGATCGTACTTTCCCCGCTCCAGATGGTAGAGCTGCGCGATATAGTCACTGGTAAAAATTTCCTCCGGCGGGCCGATGCGGTCGATCCGGTCGCCCGCCACACACACGATCGTGTCCGAAATGCGCCGCGCAAGGTCAAGTTCGTGCAGTGAAAGCAGCACGGCGAGATCTTTCTCCCGCACCATGCGCTTGAGAACGGACAGCAGCTCGAGCTTGTAGCGAATGTCGAGATAGCTTGTCGGCTCGTCGAGCACGATGAGCTGCGGCTGTTGGCACAGCGCTCTTGCCAGCAGGATCCGCTGGCGCTGACCGTCGCTGATCGCGGAAAAGGGCGAATCGGCAAAGGAAAGCGCGTCCGCCTGCGCGAGCGACTGCTCAACGATCTTCCGATCCTCTTCCCGCAGCACGCCGAGTTTTCCCGTGTAAGGGTAGCGCCCGGAGCTGACCACATCGCGGCAGGTCATCAGCTCCGGCTCGACGCGCGCTGTCATCAAAATCGCCATGCGCCGTGCAATATCGTTCCGGCTGCGCGAGCGCATCGTCTCTCCGTCCAGATAGACCGCGCCGGAAAGCTCCGGCAGCTGCCCGATGACCGTTTTGAGGATCGTCGATTTCCCCGAGCCGTTCGGCCCGATGAGCGTGACGATCCTCCCCCGCTGCACGCAGAGGGAAACCTCTTCGATGAGCGGCTTTCCATGGTAGCCGACGGCCAGATTTTTCGTTTTCAGATAGCTTTTCATGTCCGCCCCGCCTTTCTGCGGATCATCATATAGATGACGACCGGCGCGCCGAACACCGCCGTGACCGAGCTGATGCTGACCGCGGCGGGCGCAAAGGCCGTGCGCGCAATGAGATCACACGCAAGGCAGAAGATCCCCCCGCCGAGGAAGCACGCCGGGATCATCAGCAGCGGTTCCGCCGTTTTGAACAGTGCCTTCATCAGATGCGGCAGCGCGATGCCGACGAAGGAGACCGGCCCTGCAAAGGCCGTCACGCAGGCGGAAAGCACGCTTGAGAGCAGAATGAGCGCCGTGCGGAACGCCCGGATCGGCACCCCCAGATTGCGCGCGTAAACCTCGCCGAGCTGATAGGCGCGAATGGGCTTGGAGAGGAAAAAGGTCAAAAGGAGCGCCGCGCCGCAGACCCACGCCATGGTCTCTACGTCCTCCCACTTCATACCGGAAAATGAACCGTTCGACCAGTTGTGCAGGTTCACGATGTTGGAGTCATCGGCGAACGTGACGAGAAAATCCGTCAGCGCCGAGCAGATGTAGCCGATCATCACACCGCAGACGACGAGCAGGCTCATCTGATCCACATACTGCGAGATGAGCAGAATGAGCCCCATCGCAAGCATGGCGCCAACGAACGCAGCGCCGATGAGCAGCGCCGACGAGGATTTTACGCCGCGGCTGAGCAGAAAGATCATCACGAGCGAAACCGCGAGCTTCGCCCCCGACGAGATGCCCAGCACGAACGGCCCCGCAATGGGATTGTGAAAAAAGGTTTGCAGCAGATACCCCGACACCGACAGCGCACCGCCCAAAATGAGCGCCGCCATCATGCGCGGCAGCCGGATCTGCATGATGATCCTCCGCTGCGTCAGATCCTCCCCGCCGCCGAGCAGGATCTGCCAGATCTCAGACGCGGAGAGCGAAACGCTGCCCGCGAGAAGATTCCAGATCAGAAAAACAGCCAGAAGGACGAACAGCAGTGAAAAGCCGAGATACGTCCGTTTTGCCCGCTTTCGCTCCATGTTCGTTCCTCCTTTGGTAAAATTTCAAAGTTGTCAGCATTGCTTTCCCGTCAGGGAAGCGATCCGTCATTGCAGCTTCGTCAAAAACCGGAGCGGTGCGTCCGCACCGTTCAAAACAGTGTGGAGATCTACCACAAGGTCGCTCAGATCGAGCGATTCCTGATAGAAGTCCTTCGTCAGGCACCAGACGTCGCCGCTCTGCACGGCCTTGAAGTCGCCGAGCAGCGGTTCGAGTGCAAGAAGTTCCTCGACGGTCGTGAGTTCGCCGTCAATGATGCCGTTATAGATGAGCACATCCGCGTCGTGCGCGCCGGCGTAGAAGGTCTCCATCTGGACGGTGACGGCGGACTGCGCGTTCTCCTCCGTGGAATCATCGAAGGCAACGTACTGCCCGCCCGCCATGGCGATGGACTTGGCAACATAATCTGCCGACTTTCGCACGTTGACCGCCCCGTTGCTCGTCACATAGAAAAATGCAACCGTTTTCTCTGTTGGCTCAGCGTCCAGAACGCCTGAAACGCTGTCCATTTTCTCATCAAACAGTGCCGTTGCCTCGTCCTCTTTCCCGAGCAGCGCACCATAGAGCTTGACCCACTCCATGCGGCCGAACGGCTCGCTTTCATAGCTCGACATTTCTACCAGCACCGGAATGCCCAGCGTTTCAAACTGCTCAACGACCTCGGGCGAATGGTAGATCATCGTGTTTTCAAGCGCCAAATCGCAGCCCTTTGATAAAATCAGCTCGTAATCCGGCTCTGAATACCTGCCCGCGTAGAGCAGCTCGCCCGAGCGCATCGCCTGCTGCGCCTTCTCGATGCACCAGTCCGATTCCCTGCGCCCGCTGAAGCGGACGCAGCCGACCGCATCGAGCCGGGCAAAGCTGTCCATCGCCGCGCTGGCAACCAGATAGATCTCGTCGAGCGGCTGCTGCAATACGGTCACATTCTCCGGCATGCCGCTCGGCACGTCTGCGTCCTCCGCCACGAGCAGGAATTTCTGATCCTGCCCGATGGTGATAAACTGATAATCCTCTCCCGCATACGAAACGGAAAACTGCTCGGCGTATCGAAGCGGCATCGTTTCTTCAAACGAAAGCTCCCCCCACGAAAGGGAGGCCTGCCCGCCGCTCTCGCTGTCCTGCGCCGCTCCGCAGGCGCAGAGCGCCAGCGCGGTCAGTGCGGCAAGCAGCGCGCACAAAAGGCGTTTCATCCGTTCACCTCAGCGCTTGAAGCGTCAAACGTCAGCGTATATTCGATCTCGTGCGGCGTGCTCATGGCGATGGTATCACCGATGACGGCAAGCGGCGTATCGAGCGCGGAAACGGGAATTTCAAACGTCGATCCGTCCTCGTTCGAAAGCGCGTCATAGCGCTCGCCGTCCACGAGCATATAGTCGTAATGGCTGCTGCTCCAGACGATCTGCGCAGTCATTTTGCCGTCCGCGACTGTCAGCGTGCAGGGTGACTGGACGCTGACCTTACCGCTGCCGCCTTCGAGCGTTACAGCGATCGAATAGGTGCCGTCGGCCAGCGTCTCAGCGGGCGCGGCGGCAGTGTCATCTTCCTTCAAAACGGGATTCGTCACGGAGACCTTGTGGTCGTACCACTTTCCCTTCGTGCCGATGATGGCAACGTCGAACTCCTCGTCCAGCGCGGGCACGGGAATATCAAAGCCGTTCACTTCCTCGCTCAGCCCGTCGGAGTAGGTGACCGTGTCCGTCGTGGGCTGCAAGAGCGCCGCGCCGTCCTTGCGCGCGTCCTCCGCCGTGCCGCAGAAGAGATTCTGAATGCTCTTCGACGGCAGGCTGATGTGAATGCTCATCTGCCCGTTCTCGACCGTCAGCGTTCCTTTGCCCTCGCAGGCCTCGTTCACATGGAACATGCTGCTGTCGGTATTAAATTCCGCAGTGTACACACCGTCGGCGAGCGCAGGCTCCGCGGGGAGCTGCGCTGCGTCATCTCCGTTCTTTTCACCGCAGCCTGCCAAAAACGTGCACAGCAGCAGTGCCGTAAGCGCGATCATCGCTACTTTTTTCATCTGCAATTTCTCCAATTCGTTCTGTCCAAAAGGCTCCGGAGCGGAACATGCCCGCTTCGGAGCCCTTTTTGTCCTTTTTATGCGTTCAGGGAGTCAATGGCGGCCTGCGTGTGCGCGATGTAAAGCGCCTGAATGTCCGCGATCCCGCCAAGGCCCGCGATCTGGCAGTCTACCGTGAAGCCGGCGTCCTCGAACATGGGCTTCCAGGAATCATCGTCGCTGCCGGCCATGTCGTTGTTGGCGTGGTCGCCCGCAACGACCATCAGCGGGCGCAGGATAACGGTCGTATAGCCCGCAGCCCGGACTTCCTCGATGACGGACTCACAGGCGGTCTCCTCCGGCTCGCCCTCGACCGTGCCGATAAAGACGTTTTCGTAGCCGAGCTGCTGCATCTGGGTGCTCATCTGGCTGTAGCTCACCCTGGCAACGTGCGCTGTGCCGTGGCCGAGGAGAACGAATGCAGCGCCGGCCTCCTTGGCCGCTTCGAGAGAGTCAAAGCCGCTCGCTTCGACCGCCGCGGCGGCGACCGCCTTGGCAACAGCCTCCTTGTCGGCGTTGATGACGGTCGCGTCGCTGCCGACCTCGCCGAGCAGGGGCTCAGCAATAGAAACGGAGTCAAAATTGTCGCGGTAGGCGTCGATGGCGGCGCACATTTCGTCATACTCCGCACCGTGCATCAGATGCGTCGGCTGCACGACGAGGTTCTTCACGCCGTTGGCCACGGCGCGCTCAAGCGCCTGGGTCATATTGTCGATCTTCTCGCCGTCGCGGGCCTGAATGTGGTTGATGATGATCTGCGCCGTGAATGCGCGGCGCACAGACCAGTCGGGGTAAGCCTCCTGCAGGGCGTCCTCAATGCTCTTGATGTCGTTGACGCGGCTGTCGTTGTAGGACGTGCCGAACGAAACGACCAGAAGCTCGTTTTCGCCGATGCCGTCCTGATTGCGGGGATCGTCCAGCGCAGCGTCGCCCGTGTCAAGGCCAAAGTAGTCGGGGCTGGCTTCCTCGCCCTCGACCATGGCCTTCTGCGCGTCGGTCAGCGCGTCCCACGCAGCCTTGGCTTCTTCGCACTGTGCGTCGGTCTCGTCGGTGCGCTCCTGAACATAGATCGCGTCGATCAGCGCGGCAACATGGTCGGCTGCGGCCTTGTCCGCGTCCGCCGTGTTCTGCGCGTCATCTGCCGCATTGTCATTTTTGCTGCCGCAGGCGGTCAGCGCGCCCAGCAGCATCACGGCTGTGAGCAGGAGTGCAAGCGTCTTTTTCATGTTTTTCTACCTCTTCTTCAAAAATCGTTCTGAAAGAAATATAAAAGCGGCTGTGGATCCACAGCCGCTCTCACGCTTCCAACCAGCAACACCGCGCCGCGAACATGGTCGCGCCGCGGGTAAACTCGCAGAAATATCAGCCTGTGTGCAGCGGGCTTGAGATTCCCCGCAGAGGCAGGTCTCCTGACTTCGTTCATCGCGGCACTGCCCTTCCCAGTTTCCCAGTGGCATTGCAGGCCGCTCCCGTACACAGTGACTGCATCGTTCCGGATTCGCACCGGATTCTCTATTCTCCGCCTTGCGGCGGCACCTCTGCGATACAATTTTACATTTTTTCAGACATATCAATTATAAGCAGCCGCCATATATTTGTCAACGCGGAAGATGCGTTTCCGCCGCGCCCTCGCTTTTTGGGTCAATTTGTCACATTTGCGCAAAAAATATCTGCTTTCACAAATTTTATCTTGCTTCTTCCCGACATTTTTCTATAATGTTGTCGACAGAACAGGAGGTACAGCCATGTACGTTACCTACAACAACCTTTTTAAGCTCCTCATCGACAAGGGACTCAATAAAACAGAGTTTGCGCGTGAAGTCGGCATCAGCTCCAATACGCTCGCCAAGCTCTCGAAAAATGAACTCGTTTCGCTTGAGGTGCTCGTGCGCATCTGCCGCAAGCTCGACTGCTCGCTTGGCGACATCGTGCAGATCGCGCCGAGCGAAGCGCCGATCAAAGGCGGCTTAGAGCGCAGAAAGAAACGAACCCAATCCAGAGAAAAAGGAGGATCATCGCTATACCATGAGTAACGAATCCAAAGAGACCGGTTCCAGCTTTATGGAAAAGCTGTCGACCGTGATCGTCGACAAGCGAAATCTCATTTTTCTGCTCACCATCATCCTGCTCGTTTTCTCCATCTTTTCCCGCAACTGGGTCGAGGTGGAAAGCGATCTGACGTATTACCTGCCGGGTGACTCGGAGACAAAGCAGGCGCTCACCATCATGGACGAGCAGTTCACCACCTACGGCACGGCCGAGGTCATGGTGGCCAACATCACGCCCGAGCAGGCCGCTGCGCTGGAGCCTAAGATCAAGGAGATCAAGGGCGTGCAGAGCGTGGACTACGACGAGACCACCGCGCACTACAACAACCTCTCCGCACTCTATTCCATCACCTTTGCCTACAGCGAAGATGACGATGCCTGCCTCGACTCGCTCAACGCTGTGAAGGAATATCTCTCCGACTACGATCTGTATGTCGATACCGACCTCGGCAACACGCAGCAGGAAACGATCGACCACGAGATCAGTGTCATCATGGTGTATGTTGCCATCGTCATCGTGCTCGTGCTGCTCTTCACGTCCGAGACCTACGGCGAGGTGCCGGTACTGATCCTGACGTTCGTTGTCGCGCTCGTTCTGAATCAGGGCACGAATTTCCTGATGGGCAAGATCTCGTTCATTTCAAACTCCGTCACGAGCATTTTGCAGCTGGCGCTCTCCATTGACTATGCCATCATCTTCTGCAACCGCTTCAAGGAGGAACACCGGCTGCTGCCGCTGCGCGAATCCGTTATCATCGCGCTGAGCAAATCCATTCCCGAGATCGGCGCGAGCAGCCTCACGACCATCGGCGGTCTCGTTGCAATGCTTTTCATGCAGTTCAAGCTCGGCCCCGATATGGCACTGTGCCTCATCAAGTCGATCTTGTTTGCGCTGCTCGCCGCGTTCATCGTGATGCCGGGGCTTCTGATGCTCTTCGGCCCGCTCATCGACCGCACGCAGCACCGCAGCTTCGTCCCCAAGATCTCCTTTGTCGGCAAGCTCGACTTTGCCACACGCTATATCATTCCTCTGGTCTTTGTCGCGCTGGCTGTCATCGGTTTCCGCCTTTCGTCCAACTGTCCCTATGCTTACGGCTACGGCCTCATCACCGCGCCCAAGCAAAATGAAACGCAGTTTGCCCAGCAGATGATCGAGGACAACTTTACCTCAAAAAATATGCTCGCGCTGATCGTTCCCACAGGCGATTACGACAAGGAATCTGCCATTTTAAGCGAGCTCAGTCAGTACGACGAGGTCGATTCCACGATGGGTCTTACCAACATTGAAGCGCTCGACGGTTACATGCTCGCCGACAAGCTGACGCCGCGTCAGTTTGCCGAGCTTGCGGGGCTTGATTATGAGGCCGCGCAGGTCGTTTACGCCGCCTACGCCGCGCAGCATTCGGAATACGGCAAGCTTGCGGGCAATCTCGCCACCTACAAAGTCCCGCTCATCGACATGTTTCTCTTTGTCTGCGATCAGGTGGACGCCGGCATCGTCACGCTCAGCGACGAGCAGACGAAGCTTTTGCAGGAAGCCGAGGTACAGATGAGCAGCGCCAAGGCGCAGCTCGAAGGCCCGGACTATGACCGCATGCTTGTCTACCTCACGCTGCCGGAAAGCGGCGATGAGACCTACGCCTTCACCGACAAGATCCTTGAGATCGCCAAGAAGTACTATCCTGACGACACGGTCTATCTCGCCGGAGAATCGACGAACGAATACGAATTCGAAAAGTCCTTCGCCGTCGACAACAAGGTCGTCAGCATCGTGTCGGTGCTCGTGGTTATGCTGGTGCTGCTCTTCACGTTCAACTCCGCCGGTATGCCGGTGCTGCTGATCCTGGTGATCCAGGGCTGCATCTGGCTCAACTTCTCGTTCCCGACCATCACGGGCAAATATGTGTTCTTCCTGGGCTATCTGATCGTGTCCTCCATACAGATGGGCGCGAACATCGACTACGCCATCGTCATCGCGAGCCGCTATCAGGAGCTCAAGGGCAAGATGCACCACCGCGACGCCATCGTGGAAACGCTGAACTTTGCCTTCCCGACGATCATCACCTCCGGCTCGATCCTCTCGATCTGCGGTTTTTTGATCGGCAGCATGACCTCTGAGCCCGTCATTGCGGGCATCGGCGAGAGCCTCGGACGCGGCACGGTCATTTCCATCATCATGGTCATGTTCGCCCTGCCGCAGATCCTGCTCATCGGCAGCGGCATCGTCGATAAAACGTCGTTCTCTGTGCCGTCCATTTCGGAAAAGAAATCCGGACACGGCAAGATCTCCGTCAACGGCATGGTGCGCGGCAACATCAACGGCACAGTGCATGGCATCATGCACGCCACGGTCGAGGGCGACATCGACCTGAATCTGATCTCCGGATCTGCAAATGAGGAGCAAGACGATGAAGAAGACTAATTATATCCATCGCTTCTGCGCGCTTGCACTCTCGTGCCTGCTGCTCGTGTCGCTGTTTCCCGTCATGCAGGCCTTTGCCGATGGGGACGGCGCCATTCACATCAAAAGCGCAGAAGATCTGCAGGAGCTTGCGCGCTCCTGCACACTCGATTCCTGGTCGCGCGGCAAAACCGTTGTTCTTGACAACGACATCGTGCTCGAAAGCGACGATGCGCTGCCCATTCCGACATTCGGCGGCACATTCCGGGGCAACGGCTACACCATCAGCGGTCTTTCCATCACGCAGAGCGTTTCCCCCGCCGGTCTTTTCGGCGTGCTGCAAAAGGACGCCGTCATCACGGAGCTGAACGTGGAAGGCACGGTCTCTCCCTCGGGCGACAGTGAAAGCGTCGGCGGCATCGTGGGCGAAAACTACGGCGCCATCGAACAGAGCACGTTCAATGGCAGTGTTTCGGGCAAACGCAGCGTCGGCGGCGTGGTCGGCCGCAACCGATCCAGCGGCGTTGTACGCGCGTGTGAAGCCTCCGGTGCGATCTTCGGACAGAATATGACAGGCGGTATCGTGGGTGAAAACCTCGGTTCCATCGTCTCCTGCCGCGGCCGCGCCTATGTAAACATCGAGAGCACCGACCCCTCCATCGACCTGAGCAATTTGAACCTTGAATTCTCGCTCGACCTCGCCAAGCTCTCCCGCGCCGACACGCTCAACACCGCCACCGACACCGGCGGCATTGCAGGCTATTCCTCCGGTGCGATCGCGTCGAGCACAAACTACGCCGCCGTCGGTTATCAGCACATCGGCTACAATATCGGCGGCGTGGTCGGCCGCAGCAGCGGACAGGTGCTCGCGTGCAGCAATGAAGGCGCGGTCTGCGGGCGAAAGGACGTCGGCGGCATCGCCGGCCAAATGGAGCCCTATATCCGCATGGAGGTCTCCGACGGTCTTCTGCAGCAGCTCAAAACACAACTCAACGAGTTCAGCGGTCTTGTCAACACGGCAACCAACCATGCCGAAGGCGGCTCGAACGAGATCGCCTCGCGCCTGAACAGCATGTCCGGCTATGTGGATAACGCGGCCAATGAGCTGAACAACGTCCGGCTGAACGCCAGCATTGACAGCGTCATCACCGGCGACGGCTCCCATTCCTCCGACACTCTGATCGGCGGCGGCAAGGGCGCAGCCGGCGGCATCGACCGCGAGCATTCCGACAGCGGCCACAGCGCCACCATCTGGGGCGGCAGTGCCGCAGGCGCGGGCGCGAGCCACGAGGGCAACGCCTCGGGCACCGTCACCGGCTCGACTCAGATCGTCGCTGCACCGGATCTTGGCGGGCTGACCTCGTCGATCAACGGCCTGAGCAGTCAGGTCACGATGCTCAACAACGCCGCCAGCGGCACGGTCGGCACATTGGCAAATGACATTCGTTCGATCAACAATAAGTTCAACGAGCTGACAGGAACGCTGTTTTCCGCCATTTCCTCGCTCAGCGGCGGCTCGGGCGACATCATTGTCGACGCCTCCGATGTCGACATCGATTCCGTCACGTTCGGCAAAGTCTCCTCCTGCCGCAACAGCGGCGCGGTGTACGGCGATGTGAATACCGGCGGCATCACAGGCTCCATGACCATTGAATACACGCTCGACCCCGAGGACGACGTCACCGGCCATCTTTCCGGCTTTTACCGCAAGCAGTACGAATACAGGGCGATCCTTCAGAGCTGTGTGAACACCGGCGATGTGACCGGCAAGCGCAGCTACGTCGGCGGTATCGTCGGGCGCATGGATCTTGGCTATCTCACCGCATGCGAAACCGCTTCCTGCACGGTGGCAAGCGAAAACGGCAGCTACACCGGCGGCATCGCCGGACTTACCGGCGCAACGGTACACGGCAGCTTTGCCAAGTGCACGCTCAGCGGCAAGAAGTACGTTGGCGGCATCGTCGGCAGCGGCGTACAGGAAAATATCGACGGCAGCGGAAGCAGCGTGCGCTGGAACTATTCGCTTGTGGACATCACCGATTGCCAGCAATATCGCGGCGCGATCTCCGGCAGCGATACAGGTACGTTTGAGTACAACTACTACGTCTCCGATGATCTCCCCGGCATCAACCGCCAGAGCTATGTCGGACGCGCAGAACCCACCTCCTACGAAGAGCTTCTCACGCTTCCCGAGCTGCCGGAGAGCATGAAATCCTTCTCTCTCACCTTCGTTGCCGACGGTGAGACCGTGCTCAGCCGCACCTTCCACTACGGCGATTCCTTCGCCGAAAGCGACATTCCCGATCCGCCGCAGAAGGACGGCTGCCATGTCCACTGGGATCGAAGCGACCTTACAAACCTGCACTTCGACACCGTTGTCACCGCAGTCTACGAAGCCTACACCCCCGCGCTTGCCTCCGAGCAGACGCGCGACGGCGGACTTGCCATTCTTCTCGTCGAAGGAAACTACAACGACGGCAGCGCCATCGCCATGACCGCTCAGTCTCTTACGCCCGCGGCGTTCGATGTTCAATCCGGCACCGTGTTCGACCGCATACAGGGTTATTTCTCCTGCCTTCGCCGCGGCGAGATCCCCTCCACGACCGCCAACGCAGAAGTGCTTGAGCAGTGGCACGTGGAGCTTGCCGACGACGGGCAGGACACGCACACCCTGCGCTATCTTCCGCCGGATGGGCAGAAAAATATCCGCATCTACGTGCGCGAAAACGGCGGCAGCTGGCAGGAAACAGGCTGCGACACAATGGGCAGCTACCTCACCTTCACGGCAAGCGGTGACAGCGTTGACTTCGCCGCCGTGCGGACGCTGAACGTCCTTGGCATCTGGCTCATCAGCCTTGCTGTGCTGGCGGTTCTTGTTCTTTTGATCGTTCTGCTTGTCCGCCGCCGCAAGCGCAGGGCACGCCGGCGCGCGGAAGCGCTCGCGCGCAGCATGAGCGCCGTTACGCAGGCCGAGCAGATCGTCCGCAGCGCGGATACCGAAAGCGCCCAGACAGAAGATACCGCCAAGGCCAGCGAGGGCGCGCCGGAAGCGTCCGCCGTTCCCGCCGCGGCAGTCCCCGCACCGGTCGTTACCACCGCAGCGGAAAGCGCAGAAAATGCTTCCACAGCTGCTCCCGCTCCGTCCGCTCCCGTTGACTCTGATTCCATTGAGGCGCGCCTTGCGCGCGCGGAAGAGGAGCTGCGGCTGCTGCGCGAGGAGCGCGAAGCGCGCGAAAACGCACTCACGCAGCCCGCGGTCCCGCCCGCGCCGAAAAAGCGCAGACACCGCCGCTTCCTTCCCATCCTCATCACGATCCTCGTTCTGCTTGGCGCAGCGGCGGCATTCTTCCTCAAGTCCGACTTCAAGAAGGATCTTGAGGCCTGCCACCTCGTCGAAGCGCGCATCAAGGAAGATCCCATGGCGATGGACGTCACCGTTGACGCTTCCTGCGGCAAGCTCGTTCTTCGCGCAGACGCTTCCGTCGCCCGCACGAAAGCAGATGGGACTTCTGTCACCTGCATCGACCGCGACGGCGCGGCGCTCTACTACGCGAACAGTGCGCTCTATCTGGAAAACGGCAAGTCTTATGCCGTCGGCGGCGCGTTCCCCGACTACGCCGAGCTTCTGGATACGACCGCTGAGCTCTGCCGCACGCTGAGCGTGAGCAAATCCGTGGACGGGCAGAACAAGGTCTACACCTTCACCGCCGAGGGCGACGACGCGAGCGCGCTGCTGCATCTTCTCACCTCGGACGAGATCGCCGACGCCGCAGCGCTCTCCTCGATCCGCGTGACGCTCACCGCAGAGAGCGGCGAGCTGATGCGCATGAACTTTGCGGCGGAGAATTCCGGTGATCTGCACGTAAATGCCGACGCCGTCTTTACCGATGCGTCCGCGCCCGTGGTGCCGGACGAGGTGCTCTCCGCCATTCGCTCGTCCGGCGGCGCCGCCTCTTCTTCCACGCTGACAGACGATGCGCTCCGCCTGCTGCACGCATGGGGCGAGCTGACGAATGACATTTCTTCGTCTGACATTTCCCTTTCCGCCGACTGCGGCCCGATCGTGCTGAGCAGCACGCTCCAGTACGACCGCAGCAGCATCGACGGTCAGAGCTACGGCTGCATTCGCAAAAACACGCTCGCCGTCTACTTCTCCGGTGACAAGATCTGCGACGCGAGCGGCAACAGTGTGGACGCCGCAAGTGCGCAGCTCGTCGACGCCTCTTCGCTCATCGACCTCTGCTACCGCCTGATCCTTGACGGCAGCGCAGGCTGCGAGCGCGTGAGCGACGGCTATCTCTACGGGCTCTCGCTCGATTCTGACGCCATGAATGATCTGGCCGCCGCCATCGCGCCGGACATCAAGGCGCAGAATGTGACCTTCTCCTCCGGGCGCATCTCCGTGCTCGTGAGCGAGCAGGGCGCGCTCAAGTCGGTCAACATTTCGTGCAGCGGCGCGCTGCATCTCATCCTCTCTGACGCTCCGGCGTCGCTCTCCGCCGTCATCACGCCGGCGGAACGCGAATTCTCGATTCCCCAGCCGGCGCTCAATGCGCTGAAACAATAGAAAAGCGGAGGGAGTTACCAATCATGGAAAATCGCATCATCAGCATCAGCCGCCAGTTCGGCAGCGGCGGCCACGAAGTTGCAGTAAAAACAGCGGATCTTCTCGGGATCCGCGTCTATGAGCGCGAGCTGATCCGCCTTGCGTGTGAATACGGCGAGCTTTCGGAGAAAACGCTCTCCCCCTCAGACGAAAAGGCGACCAACCCCTACCTCTTTCAGACGGTACACGAGGGCAACCACCATGTGCTGCGCGGCAAGCCGACGAGCGAGGTGCTTTTCGCCCTGCAAAGCCACGAGATCCGCCGCATTGCCCGCCACGAAGAGTGCGTTTTTGTCGGGCGATGCGCAGACTATGTGCTGCGCGAGGAAAACGTGAAGCTCCTCACCGTCTTCGTCTCTGCGCCGGACGAGCACCGCATTCAGCGCAAAATGGCGCAGGAAAAACTCACGCGCGACCAGGCCGTGCGCCTGATCCGCAAGATGGACAAGCAGCGCCGCAAGTATTATGAAAGCTATACCGGCCGCATCTGGGGCGCGCCGGGCGGCTACGATCTCTATCTCGACACCGGCATTCTCTCCACCGCCGATGCCGCAGCCATCGTCGCCGACCGCTTCCGCAAGCTGTAAAAAGCACCGCACCAATCAAAGGGCGGGAGAACTCTTTTGAAAAAGAGTTTCCCCACCCTTCAGCTTGTCAAAAAACGCCAGTTCTCAAAACACGAGGACTGGCGTTTTATCATTTAGGGGAGTAAAAATCGTTATATAGGGAACATAATTGGAAGCATTTCACTTCCGAATAGCGATCTTTTTGAGATTCATGGCAGCATATTTAAGCCTCACCCATACAGATGCTGAAGCAACACCATTTTTATTAACACCACCGGATCTGCTCCGGGGCGGCCGTTATCTGCGCAATAATATGGACTTAGCCGTGCATAGAGCCATTCACAATCCATTACATTCTCTATCTTGCGCAATAAATGATCCTTGGGGACTAAGGCATCTACATCCACCATCACGATATCTCTTCGAGAATTCTTTCTCCAATTTCCCAGCCTTACCCCCTTTTTCTCTATGATAGCAGAAGAACCTCGCCAGTGGCGAGGTTCTTTGACAAGCCGAAAGGGAGCGCTCCGGCATTTGCCGGGGCGCTCCCTTTGCGATTTTTTCAGTGAGAGTTATTCTTTGCGATGGCAGGTGCCGCCGCAGTGTGCGCAATCGCCGCTGCATCTGCCGTTTTTCCTGCTTTTTCGCACAAAGCGCAGGGCAAGGAGCGCGGCGAGCGCGATCAGCGCGAGCAGCAGGTAGTCGAGCGCGCTCATCAGAGCAGCCCTCCGAGCGCGTAGGCGGCGAAAGCCACGACCCACGCGACGGCGCACTGCATCAGCACGACGAGCGCGGTCTTGAGCGTGGAATTTAGCTCGCGGCGAATGGTGGCGACGGCGGCAACACAGGGGGTATAGAGCAGCGTGAAGACGAGAAAGCTGACGGCCGAGCGCGTGGTGAAGAGAGACGCGATGGCCGTGCCGCCGAGCAGCACCTCAAGCGTGCTGACGACGCTCTCCTTGGCAATGAAGCCGGAGATGAGCGAGGTGGCACAGCGCCAGTCGGCAAAGCCGAGGGGCGCAAAAATGGGGGCGATGCCCTTGCCGATAAGTGCCAGCAGGCTCTGTGCGCTGTCGGAGACAACATTGAGGCGTGTGTCGAAGCTCTGCAAAAACCAGATGATGATGGTGGCAAGGAAGATGACCGTGAAGGCGCGCTGCAAAAAGTCCTTGGCCTTTTCCCACAGCAGCAGCGCTACGCTCTTGAGCCCCGGCATGCGGTAGTTCGGCAGCTCCATGACAAACGGCACGGGCTTGCCGCGGAACGCGGTCTTGTTCATGATGAGCGCCGCCAGAATGCCGATGAGAATGCCGAGCAGATACAGCGAGATCATCACGAGCGCGCGGTGCGCGGGGAAGAATGCCGCCGTGAAGAAGGCGTAGATCGAGATCTTGGCCGAGCAGCTCATGTACGGCGTGAGGAGAATGGTCATCTTGCGGTCACGGTCGGACGAGACGGTGCGCGTTGCCATGATGGCAGGCACCGAGCAGCCAAAACCGATGAGCATCGGCACGATGCTGCGCCCGGAAAGCCCGATGCGGCGCAGGGGCTTGTCCATAACGAACGCCACGCGCGCCATGTAGCCGGTATCCTCTAAAATGGAGAGGAAGAAAAAGAGCGTGACGATGATGGGCAGAAAGACCAGCACGCTGCCGACACCCGCAAAGATGCCGTCGATGATGAGACTGTGGACGACGGGGTTGATGCCGTAGGCCGTGAGCGCACGGTCGACGAGAGCGGTCAGTGCGTCTACGCCAAGGCCCAGAAGGTCGGATAAGCGCTGCCCGATCACGTCGAAGGTGAGGTAAAAGGTCAGCAGCATGATGCCGAGAAACGTCGGAATGGCCGTATAGCGGCCGGTGAGGATCTTGTCGATGCGGACGGAGCGCGCGTGCTCGCGGCTCTCGTGGCACTTGATGACGGAAGCGTCGACCACGCTCTCGATAAAGGTGTAGCGCATATCGGCGAGCGCCGCGTTGCGGTCGAGCCCCGTTTCGGTCTCCATCTGCACGATGCAGTGCTCAAGCAGTTCTTTTTCGTTCTGGTCGAGCGCAAGCTGATCGGCCAGATCGTCGCCGCCCTCGATGAGCTTGGCGGCGCAAAAACGCGCGGGAACGCCGATGCGGTCGGCGTGGTCGGCGATGAGATGGACGACGGCGTGGATGCAGCGGTGCACCGCCGAATCGTCCGGGCAGAAATCCGTCACCTTGGGCAGCACCTTTCCGCGCGCGGCGGCGATGGCCTGGTCGGTCAGCTCGCTCACGCCTTCGCCCTTGGCGGCGGTGATGGGGACGACGGGAATGCCGAGCGCCGCACTCATTTTCTGCACGTCGATCGCGCCGCCGTTGGCGCGCACCTCGTCCATCATGTTGAGCGCCAGCACCATCGGTACGCGCAGCTCAAGGAGCTGGAGCGTGAGGTAGAGATTGCGCTCAATGTTGGTCGCGTCCACGATGTTGATGATGCCGTCCGGCTTTTCGTTCAGAATGAAATCGCGCGAGACGATCTCCTCCTGCGTGTAGGGGCGCAGCGAGTAAATGCCCGGAAGATCCACAACAGAGCAGCCTTTTTCATCGCGGATCTCGCCTATTTTCTGGTCGACCGTCACGCCCGGGAAATTGCCCACGTGCTGATTGGAGCCGGTGAGGGCATTGAAGAGTGTCGTTTTGCCGCAGTTCTGGTTGCCGACGAGAGCAAAGATCATTTCAGCTCGCCCTCCACTTCAATTTTTTGCGCCTCTTCCACGCGCAGCGTCAGCTCATAGCCGCGCACGCGGATCTCAATGGGGTCGCCCATGGGCGCGACCTTTTGCAGCGTGACGCGCGTGCGGGGAATGAGTCCCATGTCCAGCAGGCGGCAGCGCAGCGCGCCGTCGCCGCCGACAGCGGTGATCACTGCGGACGCCCCGATATGCAGCTGATCCAGAGTCATACTTGCTTTCCCTTCTTTTCTGCGAGTTTCATGTATCTATCTTATCTAAAAAATTATCATGCCAAAGAGCGAATGTCAACTGCCGTAACGCGTTGAAATAGACAAGAAAACGTGCTATGATAACCGCAGATTTTGGATAGGAAAGGAAGCGAGGGGAGTGCAGAAGAAAGCTCCCGTCTTGCCATGATCGCAATTCTGCTTGCGCCGGCCTATCTGCTGGCAAATTACTATCTGCTGCGCCGCACGATGGGCTGGGTGAAGGCGTGGTTCCCGTTTTTTCGAACGGTGCGTCATTGGGCGCTGCCCGTTGCGGTGCAGGTGTTTCTGGCCTGCTCCATCGTCATCGCCTTTTTCCTGCCCGAGGGCAGGGCGCGGCGTGTGATGAAGCTCATCGGCAACTACTGGCTGGGCGTTCTGCTCTATGTGCTGCTCGCGATTGTTGCGGCGGATCTTCTGCGGCTGCTGCTCGGGTATGCGCTGCCGTTCAAGCACATTTTTGTCACGACGAAGATGCACCGCATCGCGGGCTGCCTTTGCGCGCTTGCCATCTTGACTGCGTCTCTCTGGGGCGTTGTCAATGCGCGTATCATTCATGTAACACCCTATGACGTGACGATCGACAAAAGTGTTGCGGGCATGGACGAGATGAAGGTCGTGCTCGTGGCGGATCTGCACCTCGGCTACAACATCGGCGAAAAGCAAATGCAGAGAATGGTGGAGAAGATCAACGAACAGGACGCCGATCTTGTCGTCATTGCAGGGGATATTTTCGACAATGAGTGGGAGGCGGTGGACGACCCGGATCGCATCGCGGAAACGCTGCGCGGCATCCGCTCGAAATACGGCGTTTACGCCTGCTATGGCAACCACGACATCGAGGAACCGGTGCTTGCGGGCTTCACCTTCCGCCAGGGCGAGAAGAAGGAGAGCGACCCGCGCATGGACGCTTTTCTGAAAGAGGCAAACATCACGCTTTTGCACGATGAGGGAACACTCATTGACGGAAAGTTCTACCTCTACGGCCGCCCGGACGCGCACCGTCCCGGCCGCGGCGTCGAGGTGCGCAAAACGCCGGGTGAGATCACAGCGGAGATGGACAAAAGTAAGCCCATCATCGTCCTCGACCACCAGCCGAAGGAATTACAGGCGCTTGCAGACGCGGGCGTTGACTTAGACCTCTGCGGCCACACGCACGATGGGCAGATGTTCCCGGGGAACCTCACCATCAAGCTGATGTGGGAAAATGCCTGCGGGTATCTTCAAAAAGGGAAGATGCACAACATCGTAACCTCGGGCGTCGGACTCTTCGGGCCCAATATGCGCGTGGGGACAAAGGCGGAGATCTGCCCGATCACAGTTCATTTTGCAAAATGAAGCTGCAAAGCATCGATGGGAATGCCTCTGAGCAGGGAAAATGACATCAAAGGGCGGGGGCACGGCGTCAGCCGTGACGAATGGATTGTAAGCCAAAAAATTTACGATTCGCTGAAAAATAGGAAAATATTGAACATTTACAGCCCATCAGTCATCTTCACTGACAGCTCCACTGACACAGGGGAGCCTTAGCCAACGCACTATGACATGGTTTTTTGACAGTCTGAAAGGGAGCGCTCCAGCAAATGCCGGAGCGCTCCCTTTCGGTTTTTTATTTGCGCACAAAGAGGATACCGAGCGTGCTCGGCCCGCAGTGGCAGGACACCGTGCAGCCCGCATGCGTTTCAACAACTTCGTCAAACGCGCCGTATGCCGCCGCCTCCTCCATCGCCGCGTCCACCACGCTCTGCTCGCAGGCGGGGTGCGTGATGAAGGCAAGGTCTTCCGTGATGTCTTCGCGCCCGTCGAGGCGCTCCTTGACATACTGACGGATACACTTTTCGAACGAGCCGCGATACTTTTTGCAAACGCCCATCTTCCCCTCGCACACTTCGATACAGGGCTTGAGGTGCAGAAGGTTCGCGCCAAGCGCGGCCACAGCGGAGCAGCGCCCGCCCTTTCGCATGTAGTCGAGCCGCTCGATGAGGAAGCTTGCCTCCACCTTCGGCGCAAGCGCGCGCACGCGCTCGGCGATCTCGCTGCCGGAAAGCCCCTGCGCGGCGAGCTTTGCCGCCGCCACGACCAGAAGTCCCTGCCCGCTGCTCAGGTTCTCTGAATCGACCACATAGACATTGTCGAACTCCTGCGCGGCAAGGCAGGCGTTCTGATAGCAGCAGGAGAAATTTGCGCCGATGGTGACCTGCACCACCGCGTCGTATTCCTTCGCATAGCGCGCGAACACTTTGCCGTATTCGTACTGGCTGACCGCCGCCGTGCTGCAAAGGCTCCCGCCGCCGTCCACATGGGCAAAAATATCCGCAGGCGTGATGTTCACACCGTCTTGAAATTCTTCTCCGTCCTTGATGATGCACAGCGGCGTAATGGCAATATCGTAGCGTTCGAGCAGCTCTGGTGACAGATCGCAGGTGCTGTCTGAAATGATTTTTACTCGCATTGTTCGTGTTTTCCTTCCCCGTAGGTCAGATTTACGCGGGTACTCCCGGTGGAAATGATATAATCGGATTGTACTCTTATATCGCAGGCAGATGAACTCTCCCTCAACGCAACATCAACTCTTGTTGAGGTTTTCCGTAATTTTCACAAAAAAGAGACTCCGAAGTGGTTCCCTTCGGAGTCTCCGCTCTGATGATCGATCTTCTCAGCCGTAGCTTCGCGTCAGTTCGACGGAGTCGGCACCGTTGAGCAGGAAGGGCATGCCCTCGCCGGTGCGTGCGCGCTGAAAATGCATCTCCTCGCCCGAGGGAGCGATGAGGATGGGGAAGGCCGCGTCAACATCGCCGTCGACGACGGGCGCGGTGAGCTTGAGGCGCAGGCAGTCGTCCTCCATGCGCCAGACGCCGGCGCGGACAAGCTCGTATTCCTGATACTCCTGCGGCTGGAAGTAGACGTAGGCCGAGCCTGCGTAGCCCGCCTCGCTGTCGTCCGCAGTAAGCTCCATCATCCAACAATCGCAGATCCAAGTGGTGTTTTCGAGGCCGGCATCCGTGGGCGGCAGCCACCAGTCGTCGCCCGCAGGCTCCCAGTTCCCGTCATTGGGCCCCCAGTTTTCAAGGTCCCAATCATCGCCGTAGTCAAGGCCGGTCGTATAGCCGAAGATGGCGAAGTCCATCAGCATCGCTTCACCGTCGTCCCCGATCGGTATGATGGGAATTTCGT
>ERZ857882.2254-NODE-2254-length-20400-cov-5.176014_pt1 | contig 20400 bp, 19 predicted proteins | sample MGYA00519697_ERZ857882 | MGnify/ENA primary metagenome ERZ857882 (study PRJEB31778, sample SAMEA3449373) | human gut metagenome | biome: human gut; feature: human-associated habitat; material: faeces | place: United Kingdom | collected 2010/2012 ...
TCCATGCTGCGCTCGACGGCGCTCCTGCCGCACAGCGGAGCGGTCAGCTTGTTAAAGCCCATGCGCTGCGACGTACCGGCGCACAGCAGAATGCCAACGACCCGCACGGCTCAGCCCTCCGAAAGCACGGTGTACATGGCGGCGGCCTCCTCCTTGCGCGTATGCTCGGCGACGCTCTCCACGCGCACGACGAAGTGTTTGCCGCCGAGCAGCAGGTCGAGCGTGTCGCCGGGCTTGACGTCCGTGGATGGCTTGGCCTGCCTGCCATTGACGGTTACACGGCCGGCGCCTGCGGCCTCGTTGGCCACGGTGCGCCGCTTGATGATGCGCGAGACCTTCAAATATTTATCGAGCCGCACGGCCCCTCCTTTCCCCCGCGTCGGGCGGGCGTTGGGATGATCCCCGCGCGCCGGGGCGCCGGGCATAGACGGTCATGGCCACGCCGGTATCCTGCACGAGGATATCCGACGGCAGCCGGGAAAACCGGCAGACGACGTACAGATCGCCCGCCGCGCCGGAGATGTTGCACACCTGGATGAAATACACCACCCAGAACCACGTCGGGCCGGCAGCGAAATTGAGCCCGAGCAGCACGGCGCCAAGCAACACGACGGGTGCAAGCGCAACGACGATGTACGGGCCCTTGCGGAAAAACGCCTCGCTGCCGGCGTACGCATACAGGCCGGTGAATCCATAGCGCACCCGGACGGCGCCAAACGCCTTCATGCACGCGCCATGGATGAGCTCATGCAGCACCATGTACAGCACGAACCCGCCGAGCAGGGCCGGCAGCGCCGGCAACCCCGCCGAAAACAGAGCGGAGATCGGCACGATTGCGGCGCCGATCAGGCACAGCGGCACCGCCAGCAGCAGCGCCAGCCCGTTCACCAGCAGCGCGGTCCGCCGATCCCGCTGCAGGTCGAGCGAAAACGTCGGCGCATACGCCTCCGGCAGGGCGGACAAGCAGGCGGGCATGCGGGCTCGTTCCATAGGCGCGCCTCCTCTTTCAGCGAGTCTTCCTTTTCATGGTATGCGCCCGGAGGCCGCCTGTCAAGCCCTTGACAAAACCGGCCGTCAATGCTATGATACGTTCGTCACGGGGGCGCCCGCGCCGGTTTTACAGCGGGCTGAGAAGTACCCTTGGAACCTGTTGGGTCATGCCATCGTAGGAAAGTGATACATACGCTCCCTGCATGTTGTCGTTCATGGCTCGCGTCGCCGTGAACGCTTTTTTGTCCGGGAGGAACCGCAATGGAATTTGCACTGTTTGAAAAGCTCGGCGGCCTGGAGGGGCTGGAGCTGTACCTGCTCATCGCTGCTCTGGCGCTCGTCGCAGCGCTCGTTGCCGCCATTATCGTGCATCGCAGGCGGCAGGCCGCCGCTCCCGCCGCCCCGGCCGCGCCGTTTACCACACGCGCGCTCGTCTATGGCGCGCTGTGCCTTGCGCTGTCGTTTGCGCTGTCCTACTGTAAGCTGTTTTCCATGCCGTACGGCGGTTCCATTACGCTGTGCAGCATGCTGCCGCTGGCCCTGTACGCTTCGTGCTTTGGGCCGGCCTGCGGGTTTGCCGCCGCGTTCGGCTATGCGCTGCTGCAGGTGGTGCAGGGCGCGTGGATCGTCCACTGGGCGCAGTTCATACTCGACTATTTCGTGGCCTTTACCTGCATCGGCCTCGCTTCGCTCGTACCGAAAAACCTGACGCTCGGCATGGCCGTCGCCGGCTTTGCGCGGATGCTGGTCTCCACCGTATCCGGCGCCATCTTCTTTGCCGATGGCGGGCTTGCGTACGGCATTGCCAATCCGTGGGCGTACTCGTTCCTTTACAACGCCCTTTCCATTGGCGTGGACACCGTGATCTGCATGGCGGTGTCCCTGCTGCCGCCGGTCCGCCGCGTATACGAGCGGCTCTCGGCGCGCTGAGCGCCCGCATTCCGACCTCCTCGAAACGTCCCGCCGCATCTCCCCTTGGGAGGCCGTTTGGCAACCGGCGGGGCGGCATCCCCCGCAGCCGGCGACGCATCCCCCCTGCGCCGCCGGCTGCTTTTTCCTCCTTTTTGGGGAAGGATAAGGGGGGCAAGGAACACCAACGGCACGGCGCGCAGCGCGCCCGCCAGCGGCGTCCTCTCGGGAGCGGCATAAAAAACCGGGGTTGCTTTTGCAAACCCGGTTTTCCATTGGTGCGAACGTTCATAACGGATTTCAAAAAAAAGTGTTCGTAACATCCGTTACGAACACTCGTCATGAAAATAGAGACCTATTTTAATACAAAATGCACACCTCTCCAACTTTTCGTTAAAAGGTGTAGGAATCGTTAAATGGTGCACACTATACTGTCCTCTTGTGCTCAGTGAGCAACAATGACTATTTCAACTTCATCTTGATTTACTCGAATACGCACGCTTCCTCCGATAGGAAAAGTAATCATCGGAAAAACATGGCCAAAATCTGCGCCAAATACCACAGGAATATGGGATGGAACCTTGTCCCGGATAATGTCTGTAATTGTCTCTACGGTTAAACCACAGCTATCATCAAAGCGTCCAAAGATAATACCTTTGATCGTATCTGCGCCCTCTACCTGCAAGAGCGATTCCAGATTACGGTCAAACTCGTAACAGAAGTACTCACCCATAAGGTTGTCGTCTTCCAGAAATAATACCTTATCACTGATGTCGGGCATATATGGTGTGCCTTGCAATAGGTTCAGAGTGCAGAGATTGCCGCCGATAATTGTTCCCTCGCAAACACCCTCTTGAATGGTATGATACTTCACAGCAGCTTCAGAGGGCACAACGGTAACAGGTCCATCCTTGATAACGCAATCCTCAAATGCTTGTCTTGTGTACTCAGTTTCTCTGTCAAATCCAAAAGTGCTGAAATGCGGCCCGTGGTATGTGACAAGGCCTGTCTTAGCATAAATTGCGTTGTGCAGTGCAGTAATATCGGAATAACCACACAGAATTTTGGGATTCTTTGCAATCAGGTCATAATCAAGGTGACGCAGAAGCTGATTGGTATTAAACCCTCCAAGACAAGTTATGATCATCTTTACATTGGGGTCGCAAAATGCTTCGTGGATATCCTCCACACGGGATGCAATACTGGAGGAATGAAATTTACCTATCTCACAGCTGTTCTTAGAAAAAGTGAGATTAAATCCTTCTTTGTGCCAGAAGTCGACCGCATGATGATGCGCAACATGCCATACTTCCGTTAGATTTCTTGATGGTGCAATGACTCTGATTTCATCGCCGGGCTTCAATTTGTTTGCAATCATGCGATTACCTCCTTGTATAAAATAAACCGGACACCAATCACGATACTCATTGTATCAAAACTGGTGTCCAGTTATGGTCGAGGTGACTGGATTTGAACCAGCGGCCTTTTGGTCCCGAACCAAACGCGCTACCAAACTGCGCTACACCTCGACATCCGTGGAGCCAATGAGCGGACTCGAACCGCTGACCTGCTGATTACGAATCAGCTGCTCTACCAGCTGAGCTACATTGGCACCCGCTGCGTTTCTCACGCCATACTATTATATGTAGAAGCGGCGGGACTGTCAAGCGGTTTTTCCGCGATTGTCCTGCGCGCGCGCCCTTGCCTGCATGCGCAGGTTAAATTATCGGAACCATTGCCGCAAAAGGACGCTATTCTTGATAGAGGGAGGACACGGTATGGAGTATACGCGACTTTTGAAACACATGATGTCCGGGGCGGACGTGCGGGCGGTCAAGGATAGGCTTGTGGCGCTCGGCTATCTGTACGCGGCGACGCACGACACGTTTGGCGACGACACGCTGGCCGCCGTCAGGGTGTTCCAGGCGGCCAACGAACTGGAGGCGGACGGGATCGTCGGCCCGCTCACGTGGGCGGCGCTGTTTGACGGGGAGGCAAAGCCGGCCGAGCCGGTGGATACGGCCCGGATCCCGCCGAACATCGGCCCGGCGGCGGCGACGGCCATCGCCGCGCAGCTGGGGACCGTGAACGCCACGCGCCAAAAACTTGTGCTCGAGGCGCTGCGCCACGCCTATGACCCGGCCGTCCCGGTCAAGCACCCCTACAGCCTCTACATCCGCGGCGGGAACCTGTACAACAGCGACTACACGGTGAACACGATCACCGCCGCGCGTATCGAGGACGGGGCGCGCCGCCAGCCGGAGTATTACAGCGGCGGCAGCAAGGAGATGATGCTCGCCGCCGTGGCGGCCAACCCGGCGACGACGGGGGCGGACTGCTCCGGCGGGGTGGTGGGGCTGATGCGCTATGCGCGCGTGGTCAGCGGCGGGTTCGACGCGACGGCCAACGGCCTGTGCGGGTCGGGCCACAGCACGGCAATCGATAAAACGGGGCTGCGCCCCGGCGACTGGGTCGGGCGCGACGGCCACATCGGGCTGTATGCGGGCGGCGGGTACATGGTCGAGTGGATGGGGCAGCTCTACGGCTGCCAGCTCACGCGGCTCGACGAGCGCCGCGGCTTTGATTTCGTCTCCCGCCGCCTGCGCAGCCGCAGCGGCTGGACGAAGTTCAGGCGGCCAAAGTATTACTGAGGGGGGCGGGCAGTTCTATGGAAGTGTTCTGGTCAGTCGTACAGGCGGCTCTGCCGTCGCTGCTTGTGTCCGTTGTCATGGCAGTCTTTGGCAGAAAGCAAAAAAAACGTGACGCGGCGACACGGGAACGGGAGGCAGAGAGACTCGAAGCGGAGAACGTGCAGGTATCGCTGCTCGTGGCAAGCGCGAAATTGACCTATGCAGTTGCAATGGCTTATAAGCGGGGAGAGCCGAACGGAGAAATGGAGGACGGAATAGAACAATATCGAGAATCCATGAAGGCGTTCAAGCGCCTGGAGCGCAAGCTCGTCGCGCAGAACAATTCCGAGGGATGAGTGGCGGCGTGCCGGCCGAAACAAGCACAGGTTTGCGGGGCGTATGCCGCCCCGGTCGTAGGAACTGGACGGCGGTCCGCATTCTCACGGAGACGTGTGACGGAAGGGAGGTGAAAACCATGAAGACCAATTTTACATTGTGGCTCAAGGCTGCGGCCGTGCGGGCGCTCAAGACGCTTGCGCAGACGGCCGTGGCCACCATCGGCACCACGGCAGTGCTGTCGGAGGTGGACTGGGTTCTGGTCGCGTCCGCCTCGACGCTCGCGGCGATCCTGTCGATGCTCACGAGCATTGCCGGCCTGCCGGAGGTGAAGGAGGAGTGAGGGAAAGGATGGCAACGTCCAGGGCAACTCGATGCCAGGGGCGAACCGGGGAAAGCCGCGCATGGGAACGAATCCTTGGTAAGGCGCGGCCTGCAAGCAACTTTAGGGCAAAGCGGGGCGTCTGCCCCGCTTTTTGTTGATCCGGTCGCAACAAAGCAATATTCTGGCAATTATAACGCAATCCCTATGTAACGACCGGGATGCGGGAATGCCTAATCGTTCCCGTTTTCGTGTCCATTTTCGTGTCCACTCCGTTCCCGGAAACGCATATTTGGGTTCAAAAAAGCATCCATTCTGCATAAAATATTGCAATTACAATCAGCAGAAGTCCAGAAGAACCGGGAAAAACAAGAAAAAAGCAGCCAGAAAGGCCGCTTTTTGCATTTTGGTACCCGGTAGGGGAGTCGAACCCCTGTTACCGCCGTGAGAGGGCGGTGTCCTAGGCCACTAGACGAACCGAGCACGATTGCAGGAATCATGATACAGGATGTTGGAGAATTTGTCAAGCATAATTATAAAAATAAATCGTCACGGTTCGATTTTTCAATGCTTGACAAAAACAATGGGTTTTGCGAAAGCATCGGATCGCCGTGTACGCGCATCTGGCGAAAGGCGTCCTGACAGCGGTCTTTATTCTTGCGGTTGAGCGCGCGGCGGCGCGCCGCCGTTCCGGTGTCCAGAAACCGCGCATATGGCGTATAAACCGTTTTTTGATGGCTTCGGGACAGCCGCAGGCAGAGATCGGCCGCAAAGGCAGCCACTTCAAACGTTTCATCAAACCCGCCTAGCGATTGAAACCGCTCCGCATGCACCATGACGGCGTTTTGCACTGCGGATACGTTTCTCGTGCAGTTGGTAAAATAGTTCTGCCGTGGATCTGTGATTTGGTCCTGCCGCCCCGCATAGAGCGAAACGGGCAGGTCAGCAAGGCCCAGTACCAGACCGGCTTGCAACAGTTGATTTTTCCGGTCGACGATCTTGCCGCCGGCGGCCGCTGTGCCACGCTGGACAACCTGCTCGGCCAACCGCTCCATTGCGTCGTGATTTTCTGGCATCAGACCCGCGTCGAGGAACAGCAGCAATTCTCCCATTGCCCGCTTTGCGGCGTCGTTGAGCAGTCGCGGCAGGTTTTCCGTTCCCGGCAGGCGAACAACGCGGGCAGCCCCGCACTGCTCAAGCGCGTCATAATAAGCCCTTGTGCGCGCATCGCCAATCGTGCCGTCCGCTACGATCAGTTCATACGGCCGATAGCTGTTCACCCGTTCAATGGCTTCGAGCGTGCGCCGCACCGCGGAGATATCGCCCTCGTTCACAACGATCACCGAAATGAGCGGCCGCCCAGTCAGACCGTAGCGAACGTCAAAACTGCCGATAAACAGCCCTTCATGCACCGTGCCCAGCCGGTTCCATCGCTTCAGGGCGGCGGTGACGATGCGCTTGCTGCAGCAGGGCGGCGGGGGAGCACCGCGAAACAGCGCGTGCGAAATATGGAGCGCCTCCTGCTGCATAGCGGCGGCGCGAAGCAGCAGCGCATAGACGGCGTCCGCATCCTCCCGTCCGTCCGGCTGCAGCCGGGAGTACAGCCGCTTAGAAAGAACCAGCAGGCTGCCGGTATAGGGATAGGCGAGCAGGGTATCCGGCGAATAGGCAGGGCGGAACACCGGTTCCTCCCCGCCGTCCTCTTTGACGTGCAGCGCATCGCCGTAGATCAGTTCCGCGCCCTTTGCAGCCGCCCCGCGGATGAGCGTTGTGGCCTCGCCCGTGAGCGCACCGTTTGAGAACAGCGCCAGATATTCTCCGCCCAGGGTATCGATTCGTTGCATTCAAAGCACCTCCCGATATGGTTCGTACAGCCGGCTGCAACCGGCCGCGCCCGCGATGGTCAGCCCGATCATCAGACACCAGAACCACAGCGTGCGGTTCCATGCCGGAAACGGCGCGCCGGCAAGCACCGCAGCGCGCGCCGCATCGACGACGTAATGGATGGGCGACAGCGCCATCATGGCGTTCGCGCCGCTCAGCCTTGCGACCGGCCATGCAACGGGCGTGATCCAGAAGAACAGCGAAAGCGTGAGCCGCATGCCGCGCGCAACAAATTTTCCAAAGAACGGCGCAAACATTGCTGCGAAGTATCCCTCAGCCACGCCCTGCATGGCGCCGGCGAGCAGACAGTACGGCAGCAGATACCACCAGCGCGGGGACAGAACGCCCGCTGCACATGCGCCTGCCGCTGCCGCAAGGAACCAGGGCAGGGCGTGCAAAAATGCTGCAATCGTGCGTACCGGCGGCAGCAGCGCCGGGTGGCAGAGGTTTTGCCGTACCAGCGGCGCATAGGTAAAGCAGGCGTTTGCGCAGCCCAGCAGCGCGTTTTCATAATAGAACCACGGCGCGAGCCCTGCGAGCAGGAACACCCAGTACGGGCTGCCGTCCTGATCGCCGAGCGGCGCGATGACCATGAACAAAAACGCGCAGGCCTCGGCCTGCGCAAGGTCTCCCAGCAGCGGCGCCGCATATCCGCGAAGCCGCCCGACGCAATCCGCCCGCAACAATGTCCACCATTCACGCATACGGTTAGCATACCCGCCGCACGGCCCGCTATACGGCTGCGTTTGCCAAGACCTGCGAAAGCATGGTAAAATACCATATCATCCGCAATGCGGCCCCGGCACTTCTATGCGCGCATGTATATGCGCGCTGCGCATGTATATGCGCGCTGCGCATGTCACCATCGCTAGGCCGCCAAGACCGTAAAGTCCCTTGCCCACATTGCAGTCCACGGGAGGAGTTTTTGTATGAACAGCGAACGGCTTCACGGAAGGAATCTTTGCAGGAACAAAAAACGGGTTCACTGGAAGGCAGTCGCCGTGTTTTTGCCGCTGCTTGCCGCGCTTTTCCTTGTTACGCGCTATTGCATGCCGGCGCTCTACACGCCAGAACGGGCTGCCAGACATGTATTTTGGCCAGCCGCGCTCATCATCCTGCTCATGGCGGCGCTCGGCCGGATCCGGTTCAGCACCGCCACGCTGATCGGGTATATCGTTGGACTGGCGGCGGGGGAATGCTTCGGCGGTTTTCGGAGCGCGATCCCGCCGCAGTATCTGCACTACGGCTGGCTGATCCTGATCGTGCTGCTCGCGCTGTCCGCAGCCGCGGGCGTTCTGTGGGAGCGGCGGCGCGCGCAGATCAAGCCGCCGGCCTGAACGTTTTTGGATGGGGCGCATACACCGCCGCGGCGCCTTTGGCAGGGCGCGCATTGCTCGCCCCACATTGAACGCAACAAACGCAACAAACGGCCGTGCAATATCTGCGCGGCCGTTTTTCGGGTTTTCTTCGCTTTTCCTTTACTTATCCGCGGTGCGATCCTTGAGCAGAACGTCATGCGCGCCGCCCTCGATGATGCTGACCGACGATACGAGCGTCAGTCTCGCATCGCGCCTCAAATCCGGCAGATTCAGCACGCCGCAGTTGCACATGGTCGAACGGATTTTGCTGAGCGTGGTCGCAACGTTTTCCGAAAGGCTGCCCGCATACGGGACGTAGGAATCCACACCCTCCACGAACGACAGCTTTGCGGCGCCGCCCATGTCGTAGCGCTGCCAGTTGCGGGCACGCGCACTGCCCTCGCCCCAGTATTCCTTCATATAGCTGCCGTTGACGAGCACGCGGCTGGTCGGGCTTTCGTCAAAGCGGGCGAAATATCTGCCCAGCATGCAGAAATCCGCGCCCATCGCGAGCGCCAGCGTGATGTGGTAATCCTGCACAATGCCGCCGTCGGAGCAAATGGGCACATAGATACCCGTCTCCTCAAAATACTCGTCGCGCGCTTTGGCAACCTCGATCACCGCCGTCGCCTGCCCGCGACCGATACCCTTGGTCTCGCGCGTGATGCAGATCGAACCGCCGCCGATTCCGATCTTTACAAAATCCGCGCCCGCCTCGGCAAGAAACCGGAAGCCGCCGCGATCGACCACGTTGCCCGCGCCGACCTTTACGGAGTCGCCGTAGCGCTCGCGGATGAAGGACAGCGTCTGCCGCTGCCACTCGGAGTAGCCCTCGGAGGAATCGATGCAGAGCACGTCCGCGCCGGCCTCGACCAGTGCCGGGACGCGCTCTTGATAATCGCGTGTGTTGATGCCCGCGCCGACGATATAGCGCTTGTGCGCGTCGAGCAATTCGGCGGGGTTGTCCTTATGCACATCGTAATCCTTGCGGAACACGAACGCCACCAGCCGCCCGTCCTTTGCGACGATGGGCAGCGCGTTGAGCTTGTGCTCCCAAATGATGTCGTTTGCGGCCTTGAGGCTCGTGCCCTCCTCGGCGTAGATCAGCTTTTCAAACGGGGTCATGAACGCGGAAACGGGCGTATCCATCTCCATGCGGCTGACGCGATAATCGCGGCTGGTCACGATGCCCACGAGTTTGCCGTTGGCGCTGCCGTCTTCCGTGACGGCCATCGTGGAGTGGCCGGTACGCGCCTTGAGGGCGAGCACGTCCTGAAGCGTCTGGTCGGCGCGCAGGTTGGAATCGCTCGCCACAAAGCCCGCCTTATAGCTCTTGACGCGGCGCACCATTTCGGCCTGCTGTTCAATCGGCTGGGACACGTAGATGAACGAAATTCCGCCCTCCCGCGCGAGCGCAATGGCCATGCGGTCGTCCGAAACGGACTGCATGACGGCGGAAACGAGCGGGATATTCATCTGAATGGCGCTCTGTTCGCCGCGGCGAAAGCGCACGACCGGCGTGCTGAGCGAAACGTTTTGCGGAACGCAGTCTTTGGACGAATAGCCCGGGACGAGCAAGTATTCGCTGAAGGTACGGGAAGGTTCGTTAAAATAGTATGCCATGCACGCCTCCAAAAGTTCTTGTATGATAAAAATCGAATTACACGTATTGTACACGAAGTTTGTGCTGCATGCAAGAACCGGGCGCCGTTTTTCTTCTGTTGGCCGTGCGGCGCTGAATTTGGATGGACAAGCCGCAAAAAACATGGTATTCTTTATCGATTCGGCGCGGATTGACCGCCGCGCCAAAGGGGACGCCGGGACAGGACATACCGTGGCGGAGAGGCCGCAGCAACGGCGCGGGTCCTTCGACTGCCGCTCAGCGGATTTGTTCTTTGATCTCTGCATAACGAAACGTCATGCAATACGGGGGAGAGAAACCGCATGCAGCCAGAGAAAAAGGCCGTGTCAGCGGCCAGAAGCAAGCTCATTTTATCCATGTTTTTGTTCGGCACGATCAGCCTGTTCGTGCGGTTTGTGCCGCTGCCCTCCGGCCGGCTGTCGCTTGCGCGCGGCGTCATCGGCGTGGCATTCCTGCTTGTGCTTGCCGCCGTCACCCGGCAGCCGCTCTCCTTTCGCGCGATTCGGCAGCGCCTTGTTCTGCTGTGCCTCTCCGACGTATGGGGGGGGAGCGGGCGGCGTTTCGTCCTCCGGCTGGCGCGGCATCCTGTTCGGGGTCGGCGCGGCGGCGTGCTATGCCGCGGTGCAGCTGCTCAACCGGCGGCTTGGCGCGCTCTCCGCATACGAAAAGACCATTTCTCAGCTTGCGGTTGCTTCACTGGTGCTGCTGCCGTATGCGCTGATTCTGGAGCCGGCCGGCAGCGCTCCGCTCAACCTGTTCTCCGTTTCGATGCTGTTGGTGCTTGGAATCGTTCATACCGGCTGCACATATGCGCTCTATTTTGACTCCATTCGCGATCTGCCGGCGCAGACCGTCGCGATTCTCAGCTATATCGATCCGATCGTCGCCATTTTGCTCTCGGCGCTCGTGCTCGGAGAGCCGCTCGGCGTCCACGGCGCGGTCGGTGCTGCGCTCGTGCTGGGCGCAATATTTTTGAGCGAGCTGCCTTCCAAAAAGCGCGCATGAAAAACAAGCAGCCCGCCGGCAGCGCCGGTGGGCATAGATCGGTTCGGGGTTCATTCGGCGACGGCGCATGGATGAGCCGTACCCTGCAAGCCATGGAGCGGACAATCGTGGACTTCAGGGGTTTTCAAAGACCATCCGCAGTTCCGTGTTCGGCGTACCGAGCAGGATTTCTTTCTCCGTTCCGTCAAAGCAAAACCCATATCGTTGGTAAAACCGGATGGCCTTGTCATTGCCCTTGAGCACCCAGAGGGCAATCCTCCTGTAATCGTTGAGCTTTTCCAGGGCGGCGTTCATCAGCGCATATCCAACCCGCTGACCATGATACTCCGCAAGCACATAGAGCGCGAAGATTTCGCCGCAGCCGGTGAGGGCTTCACCTCTGTACGCACCGTACCCCACGAAGCCGATGACCCGCTCGCCATCCTTGGCAACGAGAATATGGTCCGTCCATTTGCGGGCGATCCTCCTGCACGCTTCTTCCGTAATGCCGCTCATGTATGCGGCGTCAACGAGCTTTGTATAGGTCTCATGCCACGCCTTGAAGTGAACAAAGCCCTTCCCGTCGATTTCGGCCTCGGTTTCCATGGGTTTGATCGTATAATTGCGCACAGAATGGTTCCTCCTTAAAACCCATCCCTATCCGGCCGGCAAACGGATGCGTCAGACCGTTTGTGGGCCGGGTTGGTATCGAATCGTATCTCTTCTTACGGATGCGCCGGCCGGCAAAAGCACGGGAACGCGTCATCAGGCCTCGCTTAGGACGACCGCATGAAAAGAGGTTCGGCGGTTTTCGGTGCGGCCGGTGCGCCGCAATATGAAAGCGCGTCCCGCGCCGCACGCATCCTATTCGTTTTGCAGCCAACCGGCGATCCGTGCAAAGACCGGCCGATTGCGCAGATAGATCGTTGTCAGGTCGTCAAGCGGCAGCGGCGCGCTGCCGTATCCGAATCGGAACGCGCTCTTTACCCCAAAGCTTAAGGCGGAAAACCGAAAAGGCCAAACCCGAAAACCGCCGCAGCAGGGAGGAGCGGTTAGTTGCCGCCGCGCACGCCGAGACCCGCAGTGATGATGGATTCGGCGCGGACAATTGCTGCAAGGAAACCGGCGTGTACGCGCGCGGTGGGGGGTGTACTCCGCGCGGATTGCAGATACGGCGGACTTGCAGAATTCAGTATCAACGATGCGGTGGGGCGTACACTCTGCTCGGATTGCAGCAAATTGGACAAGATGCTGTGCATGGGCCGCAGAAGCGGCGGGGCGTGCTGCAGGGCTGCCCGACATACCGAAGGGCGGTGCGACCGGCGCACAGGGGAGGGGGATCTCTCCGGTACGTTGACCAGAACAACATCCTGTTCGCGATGCGCCCGCGCACAGGGGAGGGGATCTCTCCGGTACGTTGACCAGAACAACATCCTGTTCGCGGTGCGACCGGCGCATAGGGGAGGGGATCCCCGGTCATTGCGCGCTCTGCGCTGCAATGGGGTATTCCCGCTCGCCGTATGAAACGATACGGGTTGCGCAGGAATACAGCTCCCGCAGTTCCGGCCGGAATCCTGCCACCAGCGTGCCGCGATAATCATCGGAAACCGTAGTCGAATGGATCACGTTCCCGCCGCCCAGATAGATCATCACATGGCCGATGCGGGAATGCTTTTCGTTGAGCAGGAACACGAGATCGCCGCGTTCCAGCCGCGTGATGTCCTCCTGCATTTTGGACTGCTCATTGATGCGCGCGAGCTGGATTTTGTTATCCCCGCGGTACAGCACAAACGTGTTGGACAGACCGGCCGCCGTTGTTTCCTCCATCTCCACGGTATCGTTGCGCCTGTCACGGCGCACGCCCATCGTGCGGAACGACCAGCAGATGATGCCGGAACAGTCGTAGCTCGCATCGCCCGTGCGCACGATGTTGTGATAGGGCGTGCCGAGACGATCGTAGATGGCCGCGATCATCGTTTCGATCATATGCGCCTTTTCATCCGTAACCGCAGGAAGAATGCGCCTGCCGCTGTCAAAGTATCGCATCAAAGCCTGCTCGCTCAAACGCTCCACGATCGTGACCGTGCCATCCTCGACCGTCAGCATGCGGTCATCCCCGAGCGCGATGCCGCAGGCGGTGATAAAACCGGAGTCCTTTCCGCGCAGCACCACCTCATATGGCAGCACAATGGCGGTATCGGTATCGCTGTATTCGGAGAAGAACAGCAGATCGCCGCGCTGCACGTCCGCATAGCTGTCCAGATAGGCCCACTCGGTCTCCCGCCCCGCGGCATACACGAGATTTCCCGCGCTGTTCCAGAGTTTGAACCGAAGCGAATTGTACACCGGTTCCTGATACAGTCGCTGCGGATAGAGCAGCAGACTGCCGAGCGGTTTTTCCAGATATCGGTAGTATCCCGGTGAAAAATACAGCCCTGCGCGCGTGAGTTCCGAGACGATCAGCTCCTCGGCCGATTCCGCACGCTGCCCGGCCAGCTTTTCCGCAGCGTCGGCAAACGCGGCTGCGGAGAAGGATTCCGCGCTGTCCTCCAACCGGCCGTATGCGAGATAGGCCTCCAACTGCTCGCGCGTCACCATCCGGAGCTGCGCCGGGTCAACATAGCCGTAGACGCCATCCTGCGTGACCACGAAATAGAAGCCGCGGTACGAGCCGAGCACGCGGACGGCCTGATAATCCGCGCGCGCGAGCAGCCGGCTTTCCGCCTTGCCGGAACGGTATACCGCGCAGCCGGGCCGCTGCATGATCGCATAACCGGAAACGCCCTCGCCGGCGAGAACCGAAGCGCGCGTTTGTGAGACGGGCATATACCCCTGCGCACCGTTGAATGCGGCCCGGACGCGGTAGAACCGCGTGCCGTCCGACGCGGTCTCTTCACCCAGCACGATCAACTCGCTGTTGGACACATCTGTCACAAGGTTTTTGATATTTTCGCTCGGCGCATCGAGGGAAGGCGCGGCGTAAAGCCGGATTCGGTTGGTGCGGGATTTGACCAGCAGCACCGTTTCCTGCTCCAGCAGCAGCGCGTCCGCCTCCGCGGCGCCCATATAGTTGGTCGGGCGCGGCTCAGGCGTCGGTTCCGGCGTCGGCGCGGGCGTGGGCACGGGCGTTGGGCGGGCCGTTGCCGTTGCTGTCGGAAGCGGCGTGGCCTTGGACTCCTGCACTTGTGCCGGTTCGGCGCACCCGGACGCGCATACAACGCATAGCAGCACGCAAAGGAACAGCGGCATCCAAACCGGGCGGTTTCTGTTTTGCATAATCGCTCCAAATCAAGAAAAAACTGTCGTCGTTTGTCATCATAAGCATTCCGGGGCTGTGCTGTCAAGCAAAAGCGCGACATTGACCGCTTCCGGTGCCGAACGCAACATAAAAAACATGCCGGGCATGGATTTGTCCAGCATGTGCCCTGTTGGATTCCGTCAGCTTTGCGGGTTCTCCGTTTCCTCCGTCCAGCCCATCAGCTCAGAAACGGTTCCAAAGGTATAGCCGCGGGAAATCAGCTCGTCCAGAATGGGCACAAGATAGTCGCGCATCTGCGGCGCACCGTTGTGAAACAGGATGATATCGCCCGGTTTCACATTGTCAAGCACGCGCCGGATGATCTTCTTTGCCGTATGGTCGGGGTTGGAATCCGCAGCGGAGAGCCCCCACAGGATGACCTCCGAACCAAGGAACCGCGTGACCGCATTGGACACGTCCGTCTTGCTGCCATACGGCGGGCGAAGCAGCTTCGTGGTATAGTTGTGGTTTTCCAGCAGGCGGTCGCTCGTGCGCTCGATCTGCTTTTTGATGGTGGCCGCAGGGGTTTCCGAAAAACGCACATGGTTCATCGTGTGGTTTCCCAGTTCGTGCCCGTCCTCCAGCATGGTTTCAATCCATGGACCGTGGTTGCCGATCCACGTGCCGATCATAAAGAAGGTTGCATGAATATCGTACGCGCGCAGCGTATCGAGCAGAAAGTCGGTTTGCGCTTCTCCGTAGGCGCAGTCAAACGTCAGCGCGATCATCTTGTCGTCGCGCGCATAGTTGCCGCGAATCGGCTCATAGTTCGGATCCGTAACAGCAATGTCAAGCGTATCGATCGCATAATCCACGCCTTCCTGCCACAGATACAGCGTTGTGCGCGGCTGAGCGCCGGCGGGCAGGCGGAATTTCAGCTTGGTTTCACGCCGCTTGACTTGAGCGCTGCCCACTACGGTGCCGTCCGAAAGACGCGCTTCCACCGACAGCGGCGTTTCGAGCTGCTTGTAGGTTTCGCAAAGCAGCGAAACGCGGCATTCCCGCTCCGGTACGGCAACGATAAACACCTGATCCGACAGCACAACCGCAGGCACGGGTGTGGCGGTCGGCTCGGGGGTCGGTTCCGGCGTCGGCTGCGGTGTGGGCGCGGGACTCGGCGCGGTCGTAGAGATGCAATCGATGGTCTGAACCGGCGCGGACGTCGGCTGCACGGCGCTCTGCTGCGTTTCGCCGCACGCGGAAACGGCGGTGAAAAAAAGCAGGGCCGACAACAGGATAGCGATACGTTTCTGCTGCATGGAGTCTTTCCCCTCAGTACGGTAAAAATTGGCCGGTTGACAAACGAGAGCACGGCATCCCTGTGATGTAAGCGCGCCGCGCTGTCGGCATATATAAAATGAATCGGTGAAAAGCCGGCGCAGACCGGGCCAATGCTGGATACAGGCGCAGTACGAAAAGAATGCGGACGCATGGTCTTTACAAAAAAACGGAGCAAACGCTGACTGTTTGCTCCGTTGTGGCGCGCCTGGCAGGATTCGAACCTGCGACCTACCGGTTCGTAGCCGGGCACTCTATCCACTGAGCTACAAGCGCATTTCGCACTCGATTATTGTAGCAATATGCGAGGCGGATGTCAAGCACCAAAACGAATTATTCGGAAATTTTATCCGGGACCGCTTCCACCGCATCGTCGAGCGAAAGCAGCGCGCTGCGTGCGGCCGGGTCCTCAATGCGCTCCACGCTGCGCAGCTTGCGCTGGATCTGCCGGGTGCGGGTTCCGACCAGCTCGTCCAATTCGCGGTGCGCGTCGTCGAGGCGCTTTTGCGTGCGCTCGAGCGTCGTGCCGAACTTCTCAAACTCTGTCCGAACCGCGCCGAGCACGCGCCAAACCTCGCTGCTGCGCTTTTGCAGCGCCACGGTGCGGAACCCCATTTGCAGGCTGTTGAGCAGCGCGGCCATGGTCGACGGCCCCGCGATATTGATCCGGTAGCTGCGCTGAAGCTCCTCGATCAGACCGCGATTGACGACCTCGGCGTACAGCCCTTCAAACGGAAGGAACAGGATTGCAAAGTCCGTCGTATCGGGTGGGGAAACGTACTTGTCGCGGATATCGCGCGCCTCCTTCTTGATCTGTGCGGCGAGCGCGTTGACCGCGGCGTGGATCCGCTCCGGCGAACCGCTGTCGTAGGCCTCGAGCAGGTTTGCGTAGGTGTCGCCGGGGAATTTGGAATCGATGGGCAGATACACCGGATGCCCGTCGTCGCCGGGCAACTTCACGGCATACTCGACCCGCTCGGTGCTGCGGGGACGGGTGGCCACGTTTTTTTCATACTGCTCCGGGGACAGGATTTCCTCGAGAATGGCGCCGAGCTGGATTTCACCGAGAATGCCGCGCGTTTTCACACCGGAGAGTACGCGCTTGAGATCGCCCACGCCGGACGCAAGCGACTGCATCTCGCCAAGCCCGCGGTACACCTGCTCCAGCCGTTCGCTCACGAGTTGGAAGGATTGCGTCATCCGCGTTTCCAGCGTCTTTTGCAGCTTTTCATCGACGACGACGCGCATCTGCTCCAGCTTCTGATTGTTGTCCGCCTGCAGCTGCGTCAACCGGCGCTCCATGGTTTCGCGGATGGCCTCCAGCTTCTGCTCGTTGCCGGATTCAAACGTTTTGAGCCGCAGCTCCATCTGCTCGGAGGCGCGCTGCTGGCCGGCGCCAAGCAGATGGCCCAGCGAAGCGACGGCGTCCTGTACCGTGTGCGAAAGCTCCTGCCGGAGCGCGGCCTGCGTGTCCAGCAATTCCTGCCGGAGCGCGGTCTGCGCGTCGAGCAGCCGTTTGACGGGCTGCTCCTGCCGGCGCGCGCGCAGCAGCATCGCGGCAAGCAGCGCCGCGCATGCTGCGGAGAGAACCAATGCGATCATGAGCAACAGGTTGTCCATCAAAAACCTCCCGGAAAGCCGGCGGCCCTCAGCCCCTGTACTGCGGCATGACGAAAACGCAGCGTTCGCCGGCGGTTGTGCAAAAAAACGGTATGTGGCAGCGCCGGCGCCGTGACCAACCGTGCGGCCGCTGGCATGCCGGCACGCAAACAACTGCTTGAACGGCGGTACAGGCAGGCGGCCAAATGCACGTATGCATACAGGTAAAACAACAGCAGGCGCAGGCCGGACGTCGCTCCCTTCCCGCAATGCTGCTTTCCTGTTTATCAGTATACCATAGCCGTGGCAGAGAACGCAAACGTTCGCTTGCCGCCGGCGTTCTATACTGGTATACTGACGGTAGCACATCGCGCGAGGGGGGCATGGCATGGAACTGTCCAGACGGATCGCGGAAAAAATCGTTGCAGAGGTCAACAATATTATTCCACAGAAGATCAACCTGATGGACCCGCACGGAACCATCATTGCTTCGACCGATCCCATGCGTGTCGGTTCGTTTCACGAGGGTGCTTACCGCATTGTCACGGAGGGCCTGTCCGAGGTGATTGTGCACCGCGATGGCGAGTATGCCGGCGCGCTGCGCGGACTGAATTTCCCAATTGTGATGGGCGGACGGACCTTGGGCGTGTTGGGCATCACCGGCAGGTATGCGGAGATCGTAGACAGCGCGCGCATTATCCAGCGCATGACGGAATTGCTGCTGTCCGAGGCGTACCATGCCGAGCGGCGTCTCGTGGGCGAGAACGTGCGCAACAGCTATCTGGACGAGTGGCTCAACGGCAACCGTAAAAATCACAACGTCGCGTTTGTGGAGCGCGGCCTTGCGCTGCACATGGATGTCACCGTGCCGCGCCGTGTGCTGGCCTGTTGTGTGTACGAGCCGGCGCGCACGCAGCAATTGGAGTTGGAGACGCTGCACGACATCGACAGCGCCGAGCAGGCGATTCGCCGGTTCATTGTCAATGCCGATCGAAACAACCTGTTTTTGAAGACGCCGTCCGGTCTCGTCTGTCTCGTGACGCCGCAGCACGACGAGGAGCTCGTCGCCATGGCCGAGGCCATGTGCGCCGCGGTGGAGAAGCCGTTTCCGAACCTGCGGCTCGCCGTTGGCATCGACGACTGTGTCGGCGGGTTAGAAACGATGCACAGCAACAGCGTCAAGGCGCAGCGGGCGCTGGCCGCCTGCATGCGCACGCGCAAGTCGGGAGCGATACGGCTCTACGGCGACCTGAACATGGAGGTTTTTGCCGACGCGGTGGACAGCATGACAAAGCTCGAATATGTGCGCAGGATCATGCGCGGCTTTTCCGATGCCGAGATCGTGCGGCTGCTGCCGGTGCTGGAGGTGTTCTACGACTACGATGGCTCGCTCAGCCGTGCCGCAGAGGCGCTTTATATCCATCGAAATACACTCCAATACAGGCTCAGGCGCATCGCGGAACGCACCGGATACGATCCGCGATCCATCCGACATTCTTCGCTGTTTTACATCGCTATTTATTTTTATCGCGAAGTGCGCGATTTGATGGGCGCTTAGCACACCATGCCGTGGGAATTTTGACGAAAATAAGGCATTAACTGTTCTTCAAAACATGTTGTTTTCCGATTTGTTGGTTTGAAAAACATATACGGGTACGTGACAATGGGCTATAATTAAGGTATCACATCAATCCGCACACCAGCGGAAGTATCATGGATAGGAGGAAAAAAGCATGACTGGCATTCCCCTGATGATTGCCTTTGTTGTCTGCATTGTGCTGATGATTCTGGCAATTTCCAAGCTCAAGATTCACCCGTTTCTCTCCATTCTCGCGGTATCGCTGCTGCTGGCAATACTGGGCGGCATCCCGCTGCAGGACATCCCGGGCATCATCGGGCAGGGCTTTTCGGGCACGTTTACGAGCATTGGTATCGTCATCATCCTCGGCGCGCTCGTCGGCACGCTGCTGGAGATGTCCGGCGCAGCGATCAAGATGTCCGACTGTGTGGTTCGTCTGGTCGGCAAAAAGCATCCGGAGCTGGCGATGCTCATTATGGGCTGGATCGTGTCCATCCCGGTGTTCTGCGACTCGGGATTTGTCATTCTGAACCCGATCCGCAAGGCGCTCGTGCAGCGCACGCGCAAGTCGTCCGTGGCATGCACGGTGGCGCTTTCCATGGGCCTGTACATTTCGCACTGCTTTATCCCGCCGACGCCCGGCCCCATTGCCGCGGCTAACACGCTCGGCTTGGGCAACCATCTGCTGCTGGTCATGGGCCTCGGCGCGCTGCTGTCCATCCCGCCGCTCATTGCGGGGTACATCTTTGCGGTGCGCGTGGGCAAAAAGGTACACGCGGCGGACGAAGCCGATGCCAACAACGGCACGGTCAAGACGTATGAGGAACTCGTGGCCAGCTATGGCAAGCTGCCCAACGCTTTCCTGTCGTTTGCCCCCATCGTCGTGCCGATCCTGTTGATGGGTCTCTCGTCTGCGTTTTCCATGGCGGGTCTCTCGGTGCCCTTCGTGCAGTTCATCGGCACGCCCATCATGGCTCTGGCGGTGGGCGTTGTGCTGGGCGTGATTCTGTTGGCCGCGCAAAAGGGGATGAAGGGCTTCCACAAGATCACGGACGATACGCTCCGTGTCACCGGCCCGATCCTGTTCGTGACGGCTGCCGGCGGCGTGCTCGGCAAGGTGATTGCCTCCACCAGCATGGTGGAATACATCACTGCCAACGCGGAAGTGCTCTCGACGATCGGCATCTTCTTCCCGTTCCTGATTGCGGCGATCCTCAAGTGTGCGCAAGGCTCGTCTACCGTGGCCATCACGACCACGGCCGGCATTCTGGCGCCCATGATGGAGGCGCTGGGCCTTGGCACGCCGGTGCTGGGCGTATTGACGGTCATCGCCATTGGCGCGGGCGCCATGACGGTATCGCATGCGAATGATAGCTACTTCTGGGTGGTCACGAACTTTGGCGAGTTGAAGGTGGAGGACGGTTACAAGACGCAGACGCTCGGCACATTGGTCATCGGTATTGCCTCCATGGTCGGCGTGTTCATTGCGTGGATGTTCCTGCACTGAGAACGGTTTTCACGCCGTTTGAAACAAAATGATGCGGCAGGGCGGCGGCATTTTGCCGCCGTCCGGTCGTGTTCAATGGGAAAG
>ERZ857882.2256-NODE-2256-length-20387-cov-9.160289_pt1 | contig 20387 bp, 19 predicted proteins | sample MGYA00519697_ERZ857882 | MGnify/ENA primary metagenome ERZ857882 (study PRJEB31778, sample SAMEA3449373) | human gut metagenome | biome: human gut; feature: human-associated habitat; material: faeces | place: United Kingdom | collected 2010/2012 ...
GCCGCGGCGCTGCCCCCGATGCACGCGGCCACCAGATGGCAGGGCTCGGCGGGCACCAGGCGCAGAGGCCCGGCCCCCAGCAAAAGGCTGCCCGCCGCCGCGAGCCTTTGCGCCTCGCCCGAAAGAGCGCAGCGCCCGCTGGAGAGCACCCCCACCCACAGCCCGCCGCCCGCCAGCACAAAGGGAGCGGAAAACTGTTTGTCGGCCAGTTCCGTGAGCCTGGCCACGCGGGTGCAATCAAAAATCAATATCCGCCACCTCGAATCAATAAAATGCTATTTAAAAGGCGAAAATGTCTGTTATTATTATATTAGATGACCGGGACGCGGTCAAGCGCGTCAATAAAATGAATAAACTATGAAAAAGGAGAACTTGAACGATGGCAAGCATCAGCTTACAGCACATTTACAAGATCTACCCGGGCGACGTGACCGCCGTAAAGGACTTCAACCTGGAGATCGCCGATAAGGAATTCATCATTCTGGTCGGCCCCTCCGGCTGCGGCAAATCCACCACCCTGCGCATGATCGCCGGCCTGGAAGAGATCAGCAAGGGCGAGCTGTACATCGGCGACCGCCTGGTGAACGACGTTCCCCCCAAGGACCGCGACATCGCCATGGTGTTCCAGAACTACGCGCTGTATCCCCACATGACCGTTTACAAGAACATGGCGTTCGGCCTGGAGCTGCGCAAGACCCCGAAGGACGAGATCGACAAGCGCGTGCGTGAGGCCGCCAAGGTTCTGGACATCGACCACCTGCTGGACCGCAAGCCCAAGGCGTTGTCCGGCGGCCAGCGCCAGCGTGTTGCCCTGGGCCGCGCCATGGTGCGCAACCCGGCCGTGTTCCTGCTGGACGAGCCCCTCTCCAACCTGGACGCCAAGCTGCGCACCAGCATGCGCACCGAGATCATCAAGCTGCACCAGAAGCTGGCCACCACCTTTATCTACGTGACCCACGACCAGACCGAGGCCATGACCATGGGCGACCGCATTGTGGTTATGAAGGACGGCATTGTGCAGCAGGTCGACACCCCGCAGAACCTGTACGATTTCCCCTGCAACATGTTTGTTGCCGGCTTTATCGGCAGCCCCCAGATGAACCTGCTGGACGCCACCCTGCATAAGGACGGCGACGCCTATTACCTGGACCTGAGCGGCGACAAGGTCATTCTGCCCAAGGAGAAGACCGCCGACGGCTCGCTGGACGCCTACGTGGGCAAGCCGGTCAAGGCCGGTGTGCGCCCCGAGGACATCAAGGACGACGCCGAGTTTGTGGAGAAGCATGCCGACTGCAAGCTGACCACCACCGTGGAAGTGAGCGAGCTGATGGGCAGCGAGATCTACCTGTACCTGGAGTACAAGGGCAACAAGATGACCGCCCGCGTGGCGCCCACCTCCAAGGCGAAGAACGGCAGCCAGGTGATCATGGCGTTCGACCCCCACAAGGTGCACCTGTTCGATCCCGAGACCGAGCTGACCATCCTGAACTGAGAATTAAGAAGCATAAAAGCGCCGGGCTGCTGCCCGGCGCTTTTTGTTTGGAGAAAGCGCCGGTGCACAGCGCGCTGCCTGGTGCAGCGGGAAGTGGAGGGGCGCTTGCCTTTTGCAGAGCAAAAAGCTATACTGAAAAAGAATTTGCGGCTTTGGGCCGCGCAGAATGAGGGGGAAACACCTTGAAAAGCAAACAGTTGACCGTGTGGGAGGCTGCCTGCATCATTACCGGCTATGGCGTGGGCGGCGGAGTGATGGCCATGCCCTACCTGACCGCCCGCAACGGCCTGGCGGTGAGCCTGCTGATCCTGCTGGCGGCGCTGCTGGCCAGCTTTGTGCTGCACAGCATGATCGCCGAGATGACACTGAAAAGCGGCGAGGGCGCGCAGATCACCGGCGCCTTTTCCAAATACTTATTCACCGGGAAATGGAAAAAGGGCCTGACCCTGGCCTTTTTTATTGTGATGGCGCTGGTGCTGTTCACCAACCTGGCGGCCTATATTTCCGGCGCGGCCGAGATCCTGAGCGAATTGCTGGGGATCGGCCTGGTGTGGGCTGAGCTGCTGTTTTACGCGGCAGCGGCCAGCGTGGTGCTGTTCGGCCTGAAGGCCGTGGGGGTGAGCGAAAAGCTGGCGGTGGCTGTGATCTTTGCGATCGTGGGCATTCTGGCGGTGTGTTCGCTGTTCCACATTGAGAATGCGCTGCCCTGGCGGCCGGGCACGCCGGCCGAGGGACTGGCCTATTTTGGCATGGCAATGTTTGCGTTTTTGGCCTTTTTCTCGGTGCCGCAGGCGGTGCAGGGGCTGGGCGGCGACGCGAAAAAGGTGCGCAAGGCAATCTTTTTGGGCATGTTCAATAACTTTGTGCTGATCCTGGTAATCACGGTATGCGCGCTGCTCTCGTCCGGCGAGGTGACCCAGGTGGCCATGATCGGGTGGAGCAAGGGCATCGGCAGCTGGGCGCAGCTGGTGGGCTCGGTGTTCACGATCCTGGCCATGCTCACCACCTACTGGTCCATCTCGCTGGCGCTGGCGGACATTGTGGAGGAGCAGCTTCGGCTGGAGCGGCGGGTCTGCTGGCTGATCGCGACCCTGCCCTCGCTGCTGATGACCTTTGCGGGGCTGGCCGGGTTCATGGAATTTATGCGGCTGGCCGGGGGGCTGATCGCCATTTTGGTGGCGGTGATGGGGGTGCCCGCCTACCGCAGGTCCCGCCGGGATGGGGGCAGCCTGATGCTGGGCCGGTGGGGCGGCACGGGCATGCAGGCAGCCATGATAGCGGCCTACGTGCTGATGGCGCTGGGCAACTTGGTGACGGTGGGATGAGCACGTTGTATTACGGGGGCGCGATCCACACCCTGCGCACCCCCGAAGAATGCTTTGAGGCCATGGGGGTGGAGAACGGCCGCGTGGTGTGGCTGGGGCACACGGCGGCGGGCCGGTGGGAGAAGCGGGTGGACCTTGCGGGCATGCACGTGTACCCCGCGCTGACCGATTCCCACCTGCACCTGCTGTACACCCTGGTGCTTGCGGCGAACAGTTTTATGATCTGCCAGGTGGGGCCGGGCGGCGTGGAGCCGGGGGATCTGGCCGGGGCAGAGCGGCGGATGCGGCTTTATTGCAGCCAAAACCCGCGGCAAAAAATTGTGGTGGCGAACGGATATATCCCCAGCGCCATTGCGGAAAAGCGGCTGCCCACCCGCCGGGAGCTGGACGAGTGGACGGGCGGGAAAAGCTGCGTGGTCTACAGCATTGACGGGCACAGCAGCGCCATGTCCACCGCCATGCTCCGGGCGCTGGGCCTTGCGGCAGAGGGGCACAGCGGCCAGTTTTGGGGCGAGGAGCACGAGTTCATGCAGGGCAGGGTGACCGGGCTGATCGCGCGCTCGGTCACGCCCGCCATGCTGGCAAAGGGGATCGCCAATTTTACGAATGAGTGCGCCCGCTGCGGCATTGTTCGGGTGTGCGCGCTGGATGGGAACGGGGATGTGGAGCGGGACGTGACCACCCGGCTGCTGGCCTTTTTGGCCGCCCGCATGGATGTGGACGTGCGGCTGTTCCCCCAGTATATGGACCTTGAGCGCGCGCGCCCCTATTTTAAAAAACAGGCAGCCCCCCGCATGGGCGGCTGCGGCGAGTGGGAGCTGGACGGGGCGGTGGGCGCGCACACGGCGGCGTTTGGCGCCCCGTACGCGGATAACGGCGCGCTGGGCCACTGCTATTACAGCGACGAAGCGGTGCGCGCGAAGGTGCGGCAGGCGGCGCAGCAGGGCGTTCAGCTGACCTGCCACGCCATTGGCGAGGACGCCATCCGCCAGATCGTGGAGGCCTGGGCGGCGGTTTTGCCCGAGGGGGCGCGCCGGCCCGGCGCGCCCATGATGCGGGTGGACCACTTTGAATTCCCGCGGCGGGAGGCGGTGGAACAGGTAAAGCGCCTGCCCCTGGCCATCACCGTGCAGCCCGGGTTTTCCTGGCTGGACAAGCGCTACCTGAAGAGCTACGAGCAGTACCTGCTGCCGGAAAAGATCACCCAGCAGGTGCCCCTGCGGGAGCTGTATGAGGCGGGGGTATGCCTGTGCGGCTCCAGCGATTCGCCGGTACAGTCCATCGACCCCTTTGCCCAGATGCTGGGCATGACGGAATTTTACCTGCCCGACCAGGCGCTGACCCCCTACCAGGCGCTGCGCACCTATACCGTGAACCCGGCCCAAATGCTGGGGGAAGAGACGGAGTGGGGCACTTTGGAGGAGGGCAAACGGGCCGATTTTATGGTGCTGGAAAAAGACTTTTTGGTCGCGGAAGGCGCAGAAGCGGGGGCGTTCTGCGCGGAGTACACGGTGAAAGACGGCCGCCGCCTGACCCCCAAAAGGGGCACGGCGGCGGAATTGGCGGGGCTGTGCCTGAAAAGGCCGAAAAAGCTTTGAGGCGCTTCAGCCGTTCTGCCGCAGGACGCGGCAGGGATTGCCCGCGGCCACGGTATTTGAGGGGATATCGCGGGTGACAACGCTGCCGGCGCCGATCACCACATTGCTGCCGATGGTGACGCCGGGCAGCAGGATTGCGCCGCCGCCCAGCCACACATTGTCGCCGATGGTGACGGGAGCGGTGTAACCGACGGCAAAGGCAAACCCGCCTGCGCAGGGCACGCCCAGTCGATCGGCGGCGTTTGTGGGATGGAAAGCAGTGTAAATTTGCACGTTGGGGCCGATCAGCGCGTTTTTGCCGATGGTGATGCGATTGCAGTCCTGAAAGGTACAGTTCAGGTTCACCTCGCAGTTTTCGGCAAAATAGATATTGCTGCCGTAGTCCACATAAAAAGGCGGGGTGATCCACAGATTTTCGCCCATGCCCCCCAATAGCTGGGAGAGCAGCGCGCGCTGCGCGCGGGAGTCGCGGGAGTCGGTTTGGTTGTAGCGCAGGGTCAGCGCCCTGGCCAGGTGCCAGCGGTCCAGCAATTCGGGGTCGCCGCAGTCGTACTGCAGGCCGGCCAGCATTTTTTCGCGTTCGGTCATAAAAAGCCTCCTTTCTGGCCCGAAAAGATCCATGAACCCACTATAACAGGGAGCGCGCTGAAACGCAAGACAAAGGGCACGGCCGCCGGCCGTGCCCTTTGTGTGTTCGGGAGGGGATCAATACAGCTTTTCGCGCTTTTGGTAGGTGGTGTGCAGAATGTGGTGGGCCTTTTCGCCGCCCGGCTCGCCCAGATATTCGGCGTACACCTTTTTGACCAGCGGGTTTTCATGGCTGCGGCGCAGGCCGCTGGCGGCGTCCTGGTCGTACAGGGCCTTGGCGCGCAGGGCCTTGATGTCGGTGAAGTTGCGCACGGGCGCGGGCTGGATGGGCTGGCCGCCCCCGTTGACGCAGCCGCCCGGGCAGGCCATGATCTCGATGAAATCGTACTGCGCCTCGCCCTTGCGGACCATATCCAGCACCCTGCCGGCGTTGGCCGTGCCGCTGACCACACAGACGCGCAGGGTCATGCCCGCGACCTCGTAGGAGGCCTCCTTGACGCCCTTGGTGCCGCGTACGTCGGTGAATTCCACAGGCTCCACGGGCTGGCCGGTGAGAGTTTCCACAGCGGTGCGCAGGGCGGCCTCCATCACGCCGCCGGTGGCGCCGAAGATGTGCCCGGCGCCCGAGGCCTCGCCCATGGCGGGGTCGAATTCTTCGTCCGGCAGATCGCTGAAGCGCAGGCCGGAGCGGTGGATCATGCGGGCCAGCTCGCGGGTGGTGATGGACACGTCCACATCCGGAATGCCCTCGCCCGCGGCGCACTGGTCGCCCCTGCCGATCTCCAGCTTTTTGGCGGTGCAGGGCATGACGCTGACGCAGAAGATATCGCGCGGGTCGATGCCCATTTTTTCAGCGTAGTAGGTCTTGCTGAGCGCGCCGAACATCTGCTGGGGGGACTTGCAGCTGGAGAGATTGGGGAGGAAGTCCGGGTGGAAGGTCTCGCAGTAGCGCACCCAGCCCGGGCTGCAGCTGGTGATGAGGGGCAGTGCGCCGCCCTCTTTCACCCGGCTCAAAAATTCGGTGGCCTCTTCCATGATGGTCATATCGGCGGCAAAGTCGGTGTCGAACACGCCGGCAAAGCCCATGCGGCGCAGCGCGGCCACCATTTTGCCCTGCACGTTGGTGCCGATGGGATACCCGAACTCTTCGCCCAGGGCCGCGCGCACGCTGGGGGCGGTCTGCACAATCACGTGGCGGGTGGGGTCGCCCAGAGCCTCCCACACCTTGCCGGTGTCGTCGCGCTCTACCAGAGCGCCGGTGGGGCACACATTGATGCACTGGCCGCAGCCGATGCAGGTGGAATCGGCCAGCTTGCCCTCGAAGGCGCAGGCGATATGGGTGTTGAAGCCCCGCTCCACCACGTTGATGACCCCCACGCCTTGGTTCTCGGCGCAGGTGGAGATGCAGCGGCGGCAGATGATGCACTTGGAGTTATCCTTTACCAGGTGAAGGGCGCTGTAGTCGTCCTGCCGCTCGGGCAATACGCCCTCAAAGCAGTTGGATTTATCGACCCCGTACTGCTTGCACAGGCGCAGCAGCTCGCAGTCGCCGCTGCGCACGCAGCTCATGCAGTCCTGGTTGTGGGTGGAGAGGATGAGCTCCAGGTTGGTCTTGCGGGCGGCCTGCACCTTGGGGGTGTTGGTGAACACCTCCATGCCCTCGCTGACCGGGTACACACAGGCGGGCAGCAGGCTTTTGGCACCCTTTACCTCCACCACGCACACACGGCAGGCGCCGTTTACGCGCTGGATCTCCTTCAGGTAGCAAAGGGTGGGGATGGTGATGCCGATCTGGTGGGCGGCCTCCAGCACGGTGGAGCCCGCCGGCGCCTGACAGGGCACATTGTTGATCTTTAAGTTTACCATTTCCATTTATCTCGCGTCCTCCTTTAACCCTTGCTGATCGCGCCGAAGCGGCAGGAGTCGATGCAGGCGCCGCACTTGATGCACTTGAGGGGATCGATGTTGTGGGGGGTGCGCACGCTGCCGTTGATGGCGCCGGCGGGGCAGTTGCGGGCGCAGAGGGTACAGCCGCGGCACTTGGCCTCGTCGATTTTGTAGATCAGGAGGGCCTTACACACGCCGGCGGGGCAGTATTTATCCTGGATGTGGGCTAAGTATTCGTCGCGGAAGTAGTGCAGGGTGGAGAGCACCGGGTTCGGGGCGGTCTGCCCCAGGCCGCACAGGCTGTTGTCCTTGATGAACTGGGCCAGCTCCTCGATGCGCTCCAGGTCCCGCATGGTGCCCTTGCCCTCGGTGATCTTTTCCAGCAGCTCCAAAAGGCGCTTGGTGCCCACCCGGCAGGGGGTGCACTTGCCGCAGGATTCGTCCACCGTGAACTCCAAAAAGAACTTGGCGATGTCCACCATGCAGGTGTCCTCGTCCATAACGATCAGGCCGCCGGAGCCCATCATGCTGCCGATGCGCAGCAGGTTATCGTAGTCGATGGGGGTGTCGATGAGTTCGGCCGGGATGCAGCCGCCCGAAGGGCCGCCGGTCTGGGCGGCCTTGAACTTTTTGCCGCCGGGGATGCCGCCGCCGATCTCCTCGACGATCTCGCGCAGGGTGGTGCCCATGGGGACCTCCACCAGGCCGGTGTTTTTGATCTTGCCGCCCAGCGCGAACACCTTGGTGCCGGGGCTTGTGGGGGTGCCCATGCTGCGGAACCAGTCGGCGCCCTTTAAGATGATCTGGGGGATGTTGGCGTAGGTCTCGACGTTGTTGAGGATGGTGGGGCGGCCGAACAGGCCCTTTTTGGCCGGGAAGGGCGGGCGGGGCCGGGGCTCGCCGCGGCAGCCCTCGATGCTGGTCATAAGGGCGGTCTCCTCGCCGCAGACGAACGCGCCGGCGCCCAGCTTGATCTCGATGTCGAAGTCAAAGCCGGTGCCGAAAATGTCCTTGCCCAGCAGGCCGTACTTGCGGGCCTGGTGGATGGCGATCTGCAGCCGCTTGACCGCGATGGGGTACTCGGCCCGCACGTAGATGTAGCCCTTGTCGGCCCCGATGGCATAGCCCGCGATGGCCATGGCCTCGATCACGCAGTGGGGGTCGCCCTCCAATACGCTGCGGTCCATAAAGGCGCCCGGGTCGCCCTCGTCGGCGTTGCAGCACACGTACTTCTGTACCTTGCCCCGGTCGGCGCAGGCCAGCTGCCATTTGCGCCCGGTGGGGAAGCCGCCGCCGCCGCGCCCGCGCAGGCCGGAATCCAGCACGGTCTGGATGACCCCGTCCGGGGTCATTTCGGTGAGGGCCTTGCCCAGGGCGGCGTAGCCGTCGAAGCCGATGTATTCCTCGATGCTCTCGGGGTTGATGACGCCGCAGTTGCGCAGCGCCACCCGCTTTTGCTTGTTGTAAAAGGAGGTCTGCTCGAGGCTTTTGACGGCGTTGTCCTCGGTGACGGTCTCGTCGTACAAAAGGCGGGTGACCGGCCGGCCCTTGAGCAGGTGCTCGCTGACGATCTCGGGCACGTCCTCGGGCTTGACCATGCTGTAAAAGCTGCCCTCGGGGTAGACCACCACGATGGGGCCCAGCGCGCACAGGCCAAAGCAGCCGGTGCGGATGACCTTTACTTCATTTTCCAGGTCGGCGGCCATGATCTGGGTCTCAAAGGCCTTGGCCACCTTGTCGCTGCCGGAAGAGGTGCAGCCGGTGCCGCCGCAGATCATTACATGGCATCTATACATTCCATTCCCTCCTTATCGCTGCGCGTGGCCGATGGTGAATTCCAGCACCGGCTTGCCGCCCACCAGGTGTTCGGAGACCACGCGGGCTGCCTTTTCCGGGTTCATGCGGATGTAGGTGACCTTTTCCTCGCCGGGGCGGAACACCTCGACGATGGGCTCGTACTGGCAAAAGCCAATGCAGCCGGTCTGGGTGACCATGACGTTTGCAAGGTCGCGCCGGGCGATCTGTTCGGTAAAGGCGTTCAGCACCGGGCGCGCGCCTGCGGCGATGCCGCAGGTGGCCATGCCCACCACCACACGGGTGCAGTCCGGCGAGAGCTCGCGGGTCTGCACAGTCTGTTTCATCCGGTCCCGGATGGCGGCCAGTTCCTGTAAACTTTTCATACAGCGTTGCTCCTTTGTAAAAGATGATAGGTGTTTTCCTGCAGGTAGTCCCGCACCCAGAGCGCGATCTCCGGCTCGGCCAGGCTCACGCCCTCGAGCACCTCGCGCAGCTGGCGGGTGTCGGCGCAAAAGCGCTCGCCGTCGGCCTCGACGGTATAGACAAAATCAAGGGTGGGGTTGCACTGGATCAGGCCCGACACGGTGGAGGACATATCCCCCAGCGGGGCCAGGTCGATGTGGCCGAGGGTGAACACCGCGCACACGCGGGTGCCTTTGCCCGGCTCGCTTTCAAGGGAGAGCGAGCCGCCCGTGAGCTCGGCCGCCATTTTTAAAAACGGCAGCCCCAGGCCCACCCTGCGGCTGGTGCGGCTGGTGCAGAACGGGTCGGTCACCCGGGCTGCAAACTCGGCCGGCATGCCGCGCCCGTTGTCGGCAATGGTGAGGGTCATGCGCTTTTGCGCGGTGGCGATGCACAGGCTGATCTGGATGAGGCTCGCCCCCGCGTCCACCGAATTCTGCGCGATGTCCAGCACGTTCATCGAGAGTTCCTGCATGGCTGGGACCTGCCTTTCTGCCTGCCGTTACCGGTATTTGGCCAAAATGCCGTCCAGATCGTCGACCGTGAGCCGGCCGTATACCTCGTCGTTGACCATCATGACGGGGGCCAGGCCGCAGGCGCCCACGCAGCGGCAGGCGTCCAGGCTGAAGCGGCCGTCCAGCGTGCACTCGCCGCCGGCGATGCCCAGCTTTTCCTGCAGCTGCTCATACAATACGCCGCTGCCCTTTACATAACAGGCGGTGCCCAGGCACACGCTGATGCGGTAGCGGCCCTTGGGCGAGAGGCTGAACTGGGAGTAAAAGGTCGCCACGCCGTAAATTTCGGCCAGGGGCTTATCCAGCGCGTCGGCCACCATGCGCTGCACCTCAATGGGCAGGTAGCCGTAGATCTCCTGGGCTTTTTGCAGGGCGGGCATCACCACGCCGGGCATGTCCTTGTTTTCCTGCAGCCAGGTGGTGAGCTGTTCTTCCTGCTCCTTTGTGCCGGAAAAGGGCACAGTGGAAAAATGCCTCATAGTATACCTCCTGAAAGAAAGTTGGGCAAACGGGCGGCCAGCGCGGCCCGTTTGCCCATATGAAATAATTATAACAGAAACCTGTTAGAAAAACGACAAGTTAGTTCTGACTTACTTTGTCCAAAACTGTAGAAAATCGAGTGAAAAAACTGGTAAAAAACACGGGGGATATTCCGGGGCAGACGCTTGCGCGGCACCGGCCTTTCCTTTATAATTTAAAAAGAGGAAACCGGCGCGCCCGCGCCGGTACAAAAGGGGAGGAACGTGCCATGACCATCCGCGAAGTGATGCAGGCCCTGGAAGCCGAACTGCTTACCCCCGGCGCTGATCTGGAAACCCAGGTGCATGCGGCCTGCGGCAGCGATATGATGAGCGACGTGCTGGCCTATGTGAAGGACCAGGGCGTGCTGCTGACCGGGCTGAACAACCCCCAGGTGGTGCGCACCGCCGACATGATGGATATTTTGTGCATCGTGTTTGTGCGGGGCAAAAAGCCGGGCGAGGAGCTGGTGAAGATGGCCGAGCGGCTGGACATTGCGGTGCTGGGCACGAGCCTGCCCATGTTCTCGGCCTGCGGGATCTTGTACGGCTGCGGCCTGCGGGGAGGGAGCATCACGTGATGGAACCCATCTGCCTTGCGTACACTGTGCCCGGCGACGATTTTACCCGCGCGGGCGAGGCCAGCGCCGACCTGAAGACGCGGCTGAAAAAGCTGGGGCTGCCCGCCGGCGCGGTGCGCAGGGTGGCCATTGCGCTGTACGAGGGCGAGATCAACCTGGCCATCCACGCCGGGGGCGGCGAGATCGCCGTGACCGTGGCCGACGACTGGGTGAGTATGGTGCTGACCGATCACGGGCCGGGCATTCCCAACATTGAGCTTGCCATGAGCGAGGGGTGGAGCACCGCCTCGGCCGAGGTGCGGGACCTGGGCTTTGGCGCGGGCATGGGCCTGCCCAACATGAAAAAGTATTCCGATGCGTTTGCCATTGAATCCACCGTGGGGGTGGGCACCACCATCACCATGCGGGTGGACATCGAATAAGGGGCGGCTGCGGCCGCTGAAAGGGGACCCGAAACCATGGAACGGTTTGTTCATTCCGTCACGCTGCAAAAGGAACTGTGTACGGGGTGCATCAACTGCATCAAGCGCTGCCCCACCGAGGCCATCCGGGTGCGGGAGGGAAAGGCGCACATTCTGGCGGAGCGCTGCATCGACTGCGGCGAATGCATCCGCATCTGCCCGCACCACGCAAAGCGCGCGGTGAGCGACGCGCTGGAGGTGCTGAAGGAGTTTGAATACACCGTGGCCCTGCCGCCCCCCAGCCTGTACGGCCAGTACAACCACCTGGACGACCAGGACCGGGTGCTGGACGCGCTGCGGCGCATTGGGTTCGACGCGGTGTTTGAGGTGGCAAAGGCGGCGGAGCTGATCAGCGACGCGACCCGCCGCATCCTTGCCACGGGCAGCATCCAGAAGCCGGTGATCAGTTCGGCCTGCCCGGCGGTGACAAGGCTGATCCGGGTGCGTTTTCCGGAACTGATCGAACACGTGCTGCCCCTGGTGCCGCCGGTGGAGCTGGCGGCGCGCATGGCCCGGCGCGAGGCAATGCAGCGCACCGGGCTGCCGGCCGAAAAGATCGGCTGCATTGCGCTGGTGCCCTGCCCGGCCAAGGTGACCGCGCGGCACACCCCCATTGGCTCCTCCCACAGCGAGATCGACCGGTCGGTGGCCATTAAGGACGTATACCCGGCGCTGCTGGCCGCCATGAGCCATGTGGAGCGGCCGGAGCACCTGGCCGCGGCGGGGAGCATCGGCCTGGCCTGGGCCGAGAGCGGCGGCGAGGCCGCGGGGCTGGTGAGCACTGAGAATTACCTGGCGGCCGACGGTGTGGAGAACATCATGCGGGTGCTGGAGGACCTGGAGGACGAAAAATACGGCGGCATCGACTTTGTGGAACTGCGGGCCTGCGCCGGCGGGTGCGTGGGGGGCGTTTTGCAGGTGGAGAACCCCTACATCGCCAAGACCAAGATCAAGCGCATGCGCCGCATGGCTCCCTATGCCCAAAACCGGCTGGAGGGGGGCGTGCCCACCGAGATGCTGTGGGATACCGACCTGACCTATGCCCCGGTGCTGGAGCTGGGCGCCACCCGCAGCGAGCGGTTTGAGCGCTACAACCAGATGCAGAAAATTTTAAAAGGCCTGCCGGGCCTGGACTGCGGCAGCTGCGGCGCGCCCACCTGCGAGGCCATGGCCGAGGACGTGGTGCGGGGCAAGGCCCAACTCACCGACTGCACCGTGCTGATGCGCCACCGGCTGGAGGCCATGCTGCGGGCAAAAGAGGAGCAGGAGGCCGCGCGGGCAGCGGGCGGCCGGGAGGAGGCGGTGGTAAAATGACCACGGCGGAGCTGGCCGCAGCCTGCGGCTTTGTGCCGGTGGTGCCGGGCGAGGCGCGCGGGATCGACGGCATTTTTGCGGGCGACCTTTTGAGCTGGGCCATGAGCCGGGCCAGGGAGGGGGACGCCTGGTTTACCGTGATGGGGAACGTGAACGCGGTGGCCGTGGCCAGCCTGGCGGACTGCGCGTGCATCGTGCTGTGCCACGGCGCGGCCCTGGACGACACGGCCCGCAGCCGGGCCGTGGAGAACGGGGTGCAGGTGTTCGCCACCGACCTGCCGGAATTTGAGGCCAGCCTTGCGCTGGCAAAGGCCATGGGCCTGTAAGGAAACAGAGAGGGGGCAAAGGCCGTGCGATACGATCTGCATCTGCACACCTGCCTTTCCCCCTGCGCAGACGACGACATGACCCCCGCCACCGTGGCGGGGCTGGCAAAGCTGGCGGGGGCGGAGCTGATCGCGGTGACCGATCACAACTCGGCCCTGAACCTGCCCGCGGCAGAAGCCGCCTGCCGCGCATACGGTCTGCGCCTTCTGCCGGGCATCGAGGTGAACACCGCCGAGGAGATGCACCTTTTGTGCTACTTTAAAACGGTGGAAAGGGCGCTGGAATACGGCGAGGCGCTGTATGAGGCGCTGCCCGCGTTCCCCTATGACCCGGCGGTGTGGGGCGAACAGCTGGTGATGGACGAGGAAGACCGGGTGGTGCGGCGGGTGGAACGGCTGCTGACCGGCGCCGCCCGCTGGGATGTGTACCAGGCGAAAGCCGCCTGCGAGGCGCTGGGGGGCGTTGCGCTGCCCGCCCACGCGGACCGGTCGAGCTATTCGCTGTTTGCGGTGCTGGGGGCCTGGCCGCCGGACCTGGACTTTGCGGCGGTGGAGCTGTACCGCCCGGAGCGCCGGGAGGAGCTGGAGCAATGGGGCCTGCCGCCGGGCATTGAGGTGCTGACTTCCTCGGACGCGCACTGTATGGAAAAGGTGGCGGGCCGCCTGCGGGAGCTGCCGGAGGGATCGGTGCTGGAAAAGCTGCTGTGAGGGCGGCCGGTAAAAAAACTGAAAAAGGTCCGCAGGGTGGGGGGATTTGCCCCGCCCTGCGGATCTTTTTATTCCCTGCCCGTGTTACGCCTGCCCGGCGGCGCGGCGGAGTTCTTCGTTCAGGCGGCGCACCACATCGCCGTTCAGCTTTAAGACCTCCCTGTCGTAGGTGTAAACGCCGTTTACCTCGTCCTCAATGTCTGAGAGCTGGGTGTAGATGGTCACGCACAGGCCCTTCTGCACGGCGGGAAGCACCGTGCCGCGCACCAGCGCCTCGTAGGCCGCGGTGAGCGCCTCGCGGCTTTCGTATTTGCCGTAACCGTAGAGCGTTTCGGTGCAGCAGTGCCCAGGAAGGGCCAGCGCACAGCCGCCGAACTCGGTGAGGGCCAGGGCCCGCGGATCGTTTTTCGGCAGGCGGAATTTGAAAAAGTAGTGGTGCAGGCTGCACACGTCGCCGCCGCCCTGGTCGAACCAGCCGCTGGCGTGGTCCACCAGGCGGGCGGGGTCGAGCCGGCGCACCAGCGCCTCGGCCTCCAGAGCGTTGAACTGGCCCCAGCCCTCGTTGAAGGGGACCCAGCACACAATGGAGGGATGACAGGCCAGCGCCTGCACGGTGGCTGCGGTCTCGGCCAGGAACTCGCGGCGGCCTTCTTCCGCCTGCCGGGAGAGCAGGCGGCGGCTGCGGGCGCCGTCCCGGATGGTGAGGCGGCGGCAGTTCATGAGGGTGGCGAGATAGGTGACGAACCAGCTTTGCAGGCGGCCGCCGCCGCACACCATGTCCTGCCAGACCAGCATGCCCAGCCGGTCGCAGTGATAGTACCAGCGCTGGGGCTCCAGCTTCACATGTTTGCGCAGGAGATTGAAGCCCAGTTCTTTCATGGAGCGGACGTCCGCCTCCATGGCTTCGTCCGACGGCGGGGTGTAAAGGCCCTCGGGCCAATAGCCCTGGTCCAGCACGCCCAGCTGCAGGTAAGGCCTGCCGTTCAAAAAGATGCGGGGCACGCCTGCGGCATCCCGCTGCACACGGCATTCCCGCAGGGCAAAATAGCTCGTTACCCGATCCTGGCCCGCGGTGACGGTGACACCGTATAAAAACGGGTCCTCGGGGCTCCAGGGGTGAAAGCCCGGCAGCGGGATACACACCTCTTCACCGGTGGTGAAGGCGGCCTCGGCCACCAGGGCGGCCGGGCGGGCGGGGGCGGGGCCTTCGGGAGGCTGGTAGGGGCTGGTGATGCGGCAGACGGCGGGCACCGGCTGGGCCGTGACCGCCCGCAGCCGCAGGCAGGCGCCGGCAAAGTCCGGCACAAGGCGCAGCTCCTCCACTGCGTTTTCCGGCACAGCCTCCAGCCAGACGGTTTGCCAGATACCGCTTTGGGCGGTGTAGAACATGCCGCCCCGGGCGAGCTTTTGTTTGCCCCGGCTGTGCCAGCCCGTGTCGGTCTGGTCCTGCACCTGCACCACCAGTTCGTGCTGCGGCCCCGCCGCGGCGCGCAAAGGCCTGGTGATATCCAGCGTGAAGGGCAGGTAGCCGCCGGTGTGCCCGCCCGCCTCGACGCCGTTCACCCACACCCGGCAGGTCTGGTCCACCGCGCCGAAGTGCAGCAGCACCCGGCCGGCTTTGGGCGCGGGAAACGAGAAGGCGCGCCGGTACCACAAAAATTCCCCGGGCCGCAGCTGCCGGCCCACGCCGGAGAGGGGCGCTTCGGGGGAATAGGGCACCAGGATGGAGCGCTCGTATTGCGCGGGGGGCGAACCGGAGGAGGTGAAGGCGCAGGACCACTGCCCGTTCAGGTTGAGCCAGGCCTGCCGCGCCATGGCGGGGCGGGGGTATTCCGGCAGGGGGATCGCGGCGGGCTGCCGGCCCCAGCGCGTGGTGAGCTGTTTCATGGGATATACCGCCTTTTTGCAGCGGCGGCGGGGAAAAAGGGCGCCCGCCGCCGCGTTGTTACCCCCACTATAGCCCAATTTGCGCCCTATTGCAACAGAAGGGCGCAAGGCGGCCGGGCGCGGCGGCTTATCCCAGCACCTCCAGCGCGGTGCCCGGGAAATAGGCGGCCAGGATCTCGCTGAAGCTCTTGCCGGTGAGGGCCATGTTTTTGGCCCCCCACTGGCTCAGGCCCACCCCATGGCCGTAGCCCTTGGTGGTGACCGCGAACGCGCCGTCCACATACTGCACGGTGAAGCAGGCGCTGCGCAGGCCCAGCGCGGCGCGCACATCGGTGCCCTTGGCGAACACGCCCCCCACTTGGATGCTCTGCACATAGCCTGCATCGGTGTATTTGGCATCGCCGAACCATTTGCCGGGTTTTGCGGTCAGGTCCACGCCGGCAAAGCTTGCGGTGAGAGCGTCGTACATCTGCTGGGCGGTGTAGGTGACCGTCTGCTCGTAGCCCTCGGCGGCGAGGTCGAGGGTGGAGTCCACCCCGGCCAGGTAGGGCAGCGCTTCGCTCCATACGTTTTCGCTGGCCTCGGTGCGGCCGCAGCTGATGGCGTGGTAGCAGGCCGCCGCGGGCGCGCCCTCCCAGGTGAGGACCTTGTCCACGATCGGCTCGAAAAGAGATTTGAGCCGGGCATAATTCTCGTTGTAGGCGTCGCCCCAGTAGCTGCGCAGGACCTCCTCGGTCATGTAACCCTGGCGGCGGGCGGGGTCGGCGGAGAACCAGGCGCCGCCCAGCTTGTCCGTATCCGCATGATCGCGCTGGTAGAGCGCATAGCTGTGACTGGCCACCGCCTGGGCTTTGAGGGCTTCGTCCGGCCAGTTCACCGGCATCTCGCTGGCCGCCGCGCCGATCATGTAGTCCAGCACGGGCACTTCCAGGACGCTGCTGTCGGCCGCGTTCTGGATGAGAATGACCTGGCTGTCGCCGGTTTGGGCCGGGGCGGCGTTGGGGTTCTTGCCGCCGGTGAGCGCGCCGGGGGCCGGAGTGGGGGCGGAAGCGGCGGAGGATGGGGAGGAAGCGCCGTCGCCGAAGCCGAAAAAGGGGTTTGCCCCGTCATCGGCGCCCGCGGCGGGCAAAAGCAGGCTTACCATGGGCAGGCAGTAGGTGAGCAGGGCAAACAGCAGGATGGGCAGAATGGTTTTTTTCATGGGGTCCCTCTCCTTTTCAAGTTCCCGCGCGGCGGGGCCGCGCTTGCAATTTGGCGGTAAAACGTGTAATATGAAATGCGTATATATAGAAAAAGCAGAGCGCCGGGCGGCGCTGGACAACAGGGTGGGAAAACCAGAAAATAAATTGTGAGGAGTGACAGCGAATGGCGGTGGAAAAGACCAGGCTCTCGCCGGGTTCCATGAAATTTTTATGCGGGGAGTACCTGAAAAATAACTTCATCGACCCCGAAACCAGCGAACGGCTGGGGGTAAAGCGGGGCCTGCGCAACCCGGACGGCACCGGCGTGCTGGCGGGGCTGACCAACGTGTGCGACGTGGTGGGCTACGAAAAGGCGGCGGACGGGGCGATCATGCCCATCCCGGGAAAGCTGGTTTACCGGGGAATCAACATTGAGGAGATCGTGCGGGAGGCCTATGACCATGACCGCTTTGTGTTTGAAGAGGTGATCTGGCTGCTGCTGTTCGGCAGCCTGCCCACCGCTTTTGAACTGGCCCAGTTCCAGGAGATCCTGGCCAGCCACCGGGAGCTGCCCGAGGGGTTTGCCGAGGATATGATCATGAAGGCACCCAGCCCCAACATCATGAACAAGCTGGCCCGCAGCGTGCTGGCGCTTTACAGCTACGACGAAAACCCCGAGGACCTCTCGCTGGAAAACCTGCTGGAGCAATCGATAAGCTTGATCGCCAGCCTGCCCACCATTATGGTGAACGCCTACCAGGTGAAGCGCAGGGTATATGACCGCCAGAGCATGTATTTCCACATGCCCACCCCCGGGCAGAGCACGGCGGAGCACATCCTTGCCACCTACCGGGCCGACCAGAAGTTCACCCACGAGGAGGCGAAGCTGCTGGACCTGTGCCTGCTGGTGCACGCGGACCACGGCGGCGGCAACAACTCGGCCTTCACCTGCCGGGTGCTCTCGAGCTCGGGCACGGATACTTATTCGGCCATCTCGGCGGCCATCGGCAGCCTGAAGGGCCCCAAGCACGGCGGCGCGAACCTGAAGGTGATGGAACAGCTGGAGCAGATCAAGGCCGGCGTGCAGAACCACGGCGACGAGGAAGAGGTGCGGGAATTTTTGCGCCGCATCATCCGCAGGCAGGAGGGGGACGGCTCCGGCCTGATCTACGGCATGGGGCATGCGGTGTATACCGTGAGCGACCCCCGCGCGGTGGTGCTGCGCCAAAAGGCGGAGAGCCTGGCCGTGGAAAAAGGCTTCGAGGACGATTTCCGCATGCTGTGCCTGGTGGAAAAGCTGGGGCCGGAGGTGTTTGCCGAGGAAAAGGGCAGCAAGACCGTGTGCGCCAACGTGGACCTGTACAGCGGGCTGATTTACAAAATGCTGGGCATCAGCCCGGATCTGTACACCCCGCTGTTCGCCATCAGCCGCATTCCCGGCTGGTGCGCCCACCGCATCGAGGAGGTCGTGTTCGCCAACCGGATCATCCGCCCCGCCTACAAGTACCTGGGCGTGCGGCAGAAATATAAAAGTTTAGAGGAACGCTGATGAAACGATTTGCCACAAGCCTGCTCGCGCTGGTATGCCTGGCGGCGGGGGGCGCCCGCTGGCTGGACCTGGTGAACTGCACCGATCTGGCCACCGGCTTTTCTACCTACGGGTCCTACTGGGTGCGCTATGCGGTGGTGGGCGCGGTGCTGCTGCTGGCGGCGCTGGCCTCGTTTTTGGCGCCGGGGCGCCCCGCCGCGCTAGGCGGGCACAACGCCTTGCAGGGGATACTGGCCTTTTTGTGCGGTTTTGGGTTTGCAGCCCTTGCCGGGGTGCAGATCGGCGGCTGGGCCGCCCTTGGCTGGGTGGAGCGCATTCTGGCGGTGCTGTATCTTGTGAGCGCTTTATGGATGCTGCTTTTGGGCCGGAGCCGCTTTACCGAAGAGTTTGAGGCGCCCACCGGCAGCGCCGTGTTCGGCGTGGCGGGCACGCTGTCGCTTTACCTGCTCACCATCCAGCGCTTTTGCCTGGTGCCCACCGGCATCGTGCGGGTGGGGTATACCCTGGAAGCGCTGGCGGCGCTGGCAGCCCTTTTGTTCTGCACGGCGCAGGTCAAGGCGGCCTATATCCCGGGGGGCAAGAGCGGCGGCTGGGTGTTTTTTACGGGCATGGCGGCCTTTTTGCTGTGCACCTGCCTGGCGCTGCCCGGCGTGGTGTGCGAATATCTGGTGGGGCAGGCGGCCCTGGCCGAGCTGATCCAGGCGGCGTGCATCGGCCTGGTGGGGCTTTCGGGCCTGGCGTACGCCTTTACCGCAGTGGGGCCGGCGGCGGAAGAGACCGCGGCTTAAGGGCAGCAAAGAACGCGCCCGCAAAAACCTGTGGAACAAAAAAGCCGCGCCCTTATGGGGTAAACCATAAGGGCGCGGCTTTTTGCGGGCTTGTTTTCGGGAGATCCCCGCGGGAAGGCTCACTCGCCGGTGAGCTCGCCCCGCAGGTCCTGTTCCATCAGGCGCTTGACCTCGGCGGCGGAATGCCCCTTGCTGAACAGATAATACAGCTTTGCCACTGCGGCCTCTGTGGTCATGTCGCGGCCGCTCACAGCGCCGGAAGCTTTGAGCGGCGCGCTGGTGGCATAGGCGCCAAGGTGCACCGAGCCTTCGCCGCACTGGCTGCAAACCACCAGGACGGTGCCGTTTTTACCGGCTTTTTGGATCAGGGGCAGCAGTGCGCCTCCGCCGTCCGGAATGTTGCCCGCGCCGAAGGTTTCCAGCACGATGCCCCGCAGCGCCTCGGTGAGGATGGGTTCGAACAGGCCGAACTGGATGCCGGGAAACACCTTTAACACCCCGATGGGCGCGGCCTCGAAGGGGGCGAGGGCGAGCGGCCCTTTTTGCGCCGGGCGGGCCAGAGCCGCCTGGTCGTACCGGATTTCGACCCCGGCCATGGCGAGGGGCGGATAGTTGGGCGAGGAAAAAGCGCGCAGGCCGTCTGCCGAGCGCTTGGTGGCCCGGTTGCCCCGCAGCAGCTTGCCGCCGAAATACAGGCACACCTCGGCCGCGCGGCCCTGGGCCGCGATCAGCAGGCTGGTGATGAGGTTGTCGCGCCCGTCGCTGCGCATGCGGCACAGCGGGATCTGGCTGCCGGTAAAGATCACCGGCTTTTGCAGATCTTCCAGCATAAAGGAGAGGGCGGAGGCGGTGTAGGCCATGGTGTCGGTGCCGTGCAGCACCACAAAGCCGTCGAACCGGTCGTAGTGATCGAAAATGGCCTGGCCGATGGCCCGCCATTCCCGCACGGTGATGTTGGAGGAATCCAGAAGGGGCTCCATTTCGACCAGCTCCCAGGCCGGAGCTTCCGGGCTTGCAAGGTCCGGGATGGCCTTCAAATACTGGGCCAGCGCCCCGGGCTTTGGGGCATAGCCCCGGTCGGTGGGCACCATGCCGATGGTGCCGCCGGTGTATAAAATGCAGATGCGTTTTTTCATGCCGCGCCTCCAGGCTGTAAAGCGTTTTTTGGGGAAAGTTTACCCCAATATACCATAAAACGGCCGCCGGAACAACGCCCGGCGGCAAGGGCGGTCAGTCCGGCAGGACGCACCGGGGGGCGAGCTGCACGTACACCGGGCTGAACCGGTCGGCCAGCAGCGCCGCTGCCTGCGGAGGCTGGGGCAGGCGCGCCGCGCTGCACAGCGGCAGCGACAGGGCGACGCACACCCCCCGGCCGGGACGGCTTTCCAGGGTGAAGGCACCGCCGTACCG
>ERZ857882.2262-NODE-2262-length-20370-cov-22.421167_pt1 | contig 20370 bp, 9 predicted proteins | sample MGYA00519697_ERZ857882 | MGnify/ENA primary metagenome ERZ857882 (study PRJEB31778, sample SAMEA3449373) | human gut metagenome | biome: human gut; feature: human-associated habitat; material: faeces | place: United Kingdom | collected 2010/2012 ...
ATAAGTTGAACTTAGGAACATATACTAGAAATAAAAAAATAAATATTAGTCTCATGCTCTCATCCTGTATGAGGTAAATAGCATATAATCAGAACGATATGTAATGAGAGATACTTCTTCTATAAGGTATCTCTCATTGTTTTCTACGCAAAATGCCTTCAATTTAGCTTATCTCTCATCCTTTTTCAGAGCATCTCTCATTCCCTTTCCTTGCGTAAGTAGGTAAACAGACTACCCTTTGAGGGTTAATATCTCATATATCAGTTTCAAATAACAGGTACTTTGTAGCTCGGATACCTTATATCTTTGTTATATCAAGCCTATATACTTCTGTTTTCTTACCGACATCTTCATCGTTCCACCCGGGTGAAACGATCTTGCCACTAGAGTGGAGAGATCTGTTCACTACGGTGATGAGATCAGATCATTCGGGTGGAACGATGAAGATCTCCTATTAAAAATCTGATAACAATAGGTGAAAAGCACGACAGGATAGGGTCTTCTGCATAAGAGAAAGCGGTATATCCCGTCTATTCCATCATTTCTCTGCCTACAACGTTTATGAGCTTTAAGTCATAGTTATCATTGTGGGCATCTTGGAATAATTGCCAGATCATCACGCCGGCATAGTCGTTTTCTTTGATGAACTTACATTTGTTGGCTATAGTAGGGCGGCCGTTATAATAAGTCTTGCCTATATTATCCTTGTCCGCTGCTTCATTTCCAAGATGTTTGAGTATGCCGCTATAGCGGATTCCACGAACGGCATCCACTGCGCCTTGCAGACTTTCCTCCCAGGAATATCCATAAAAAGGAAGTCCTCCCACTATTTTACTTTTGGCTGCACGGCATTGTTCATTCCAGTATTTGAGGTCTTTCACAAAGTCATCATATGAAGCATGCTGGACCGGTTTGTCGGTAAATGCTCCCCGGTCATAACTCATCAGGTTGATATAGTCGAAGTATTGCTCCCATTCGGTTCCGTAATTAAGCCAGCGGCTGTTGACGGCACAGGTCATCAGCATATTTTTCTCTTTTGCCAGGTATAAACCTCTGGCAAAAACCAATAATGAGGGGAAATTCTTATCCCAGTTGTCATATTCCTCATAATCGATGTCGAAGCCGTCCAGTTTATATTCTTTAGTGAATGCAATAATCTGCTGTATCAGTTCTTTTCTGGCTTTCGGATCATTGATGGCGGTAGTGAATTCTCCCGGACTGTTCTTTGCCAAAGATATCAGAATCTTGACATTATGCTTGTGAGCCGTTTCACGTACACTTTCAATTCTCTTCCGGACAGGCTCGATGTTGAGTGTGCCGTCTGCTTTTACCCTTGCAAAGCTGGCATTGATATGCGTCAGATACTTCCATTCTATTGTAGGAAATAAATTTTCAAACTCCCAGTCGTCAAGCGCAAGGTAGCCGATAACTACTTTCTGGGTGACTTCCGGTTGGGGCTGAGGCTGTGGTTGAGGCACATTGGGCACCTGTGGGTTGTTGGTATTAGAAGAGGGGCCGCAACTAGTGAATAAAATGCTTACAGCCGTTAATAATGCGTATAATAAATGTTTCATGTTTAATAAGTAAAAAAGATTTAATACCTGAAAACAAATAGAGGAATGAAAGTTTTGAATAGTCTCTATACTTCCATTCCTCCTTCTTTAGAAGTTCCTAAAAACCTTGGTTCCTACCTTAAAACCTATTTATCTAACTTGGTTATTTTTACCCAGTCAATTTCCATGATGGCAGGTAAGTTGGCATCATCGATAGGACCTGCCCATGAGCCCGGTCTGTCTCCTCCTAATCCCATGTTCAGGATGAGATAGAATGAAGAATCTTTTGTAAACGGCCATTGCTTCATTTCCGCTTCATTCTCCAGTTTCAGGTTCGAATAAGAGAAAGTTTCCTGACCATTGACGAAGAAAGTCAGTTTGTCTTCGCTCCATTCTAAAGCGTAGATGTTCCAGTCCTGATAATTGCAAGTTACTTGTGCGGTGTTGGACGGATCTTTGATGTTCAAATCATACGTGTAGTGAGTATGTATCGTATGATGGATCGCGGATTCCTGTTTCACATGTTCCATGATATCGATTTCTCCGCAATTCGGCCATCCGTCATAGATATATTTCTTCGGCATCATCCAGATAGCGGGGAATGCGCCATTGGGGTAACTGGTGATTTTGGCTTTTACTTCCACCCGTCCGAAGGTGAAGTCAAACTTACCTTGCGTTTCGATACCGCCGGCTTTGTATTCATCACCTATTTTTTCGGCTTTCAGTATAAGTCTGCCGTCTTTTACGTAAGCCTGGTCATAACTTTCGGACATTTCGTCGTTCCAGTCGGAGCCTGCTTTCTGGCAGAGTACCCATTTGGTCGGGTCCGGATTGCCGTCCACATCGAACTCGTCCATGAAGAGAACGTCCTTCATGGTGTCGTCAAACTTGGTCAGTACGATAGTATAGGTCGTTGTTTGATTGTCTTCGGTGGTGACGGTCACTGTCTGCTCTTTTTTCCAGTTGTGTACAAATGTTGCCGGGTCCGGTGAGATGGTGGCTCCATCGCTCATTAGCGTATAGTCTACACCGGTGATGGTATTGGCATCCTCGATCGTACCGATTTCCACTCTGTGGGTTGTCTGGTCTATCTTCCCATGATAATAGGAAGTCGTATTCGCTGACACATTATTTACTGCTACGGCAAAATCAGTGAGCGGATATTTCTTTTCCGGAGTGATGTAATTGGTCTCATCATCCGAACAGGCAGCAGTGGAAAATCCGATGATTGCCATGTTCAGTATAAGTAATATTTTTCTTTTCATCATACTCTTTTCTTTTTATTGATTTTTGAGTTTGTTAGAAGCGATTGCCTGATTGGGGGAGTTCAGGCAATCACTATCCTTAGAGAATTAGTCTCCCCATACTAGTGGAGCGATGTATTCCCATTTAGTCAGTGTGGCACTGCCGCCAGAAATTGTCATCGAGAAATTACCACCATCTTTGGTATCCGAGAATGGTACTTTGTAAGTATCACTTGTACCATTAGCGTCTATCACACCGTCGCTGGTTGCTTTTCCTATGACTGTACCGTTGAGAATCCATTCCGAGTAAATCCATGATTGAGTTGGATCATTGGCATCTATAGCTTCGCGTATCTCGAATGATAATACGTTTGGCTTGCTGGTATCTACATCACGGCCGCTGTTCTCATTGTATACGTCACCGTTCCACGGTCTTGTACTTAATTGAGTCCGTTTGCTCAGAATATGGAAGCGAAGTTCTACGTCTCCTCCGTCAAATGCTTTTCCGCTCCAAGAGAAGAAAGTAGTCAGACTGGCGTCGCCAAGCGGTTCCCAATAGAAGCTGTAATGACCCGGCATTAAACCACCCGGTCCGTAGTAAGCACCGCTGATGGATCTGTTTACTTCAGTAACCACAGGTCTTTGTGGATTCGCTTGTTTAATCTTGATTGTCTTCATAAGCGGAGTAGCGCCTTCGGCAGCTTTGGTGCTCAGTACGATAATTCCGGTACGGACAGAAGAGCCTTCGTGTGCGTCTACGTTAATCACGATGTCGGCAGAACCGTCGAATGAAGTCTTTTCGAAGTGATACCAGGTATCATCCGCTTCGTTTTCTTTGGATACTTCCCATTCTGCATTCGATTCTACGTGGATGGTGAGTTGCTGAGCCTGTTCATACATAGCAAACCACTTACCGTTTTCCGGTGTATCTGGTGTCAGCAATACACCGTCTTGTATACATTGTACTTCTCTGGCTATTTTCCCGTGTCGGTCATAGATGGTTACAATACCGGTACGTTGTTCGCCTGTATTCGGTGAAGCGGTGACAGTAATTTCTCCGTTCATTTCGCCCGATGCTCCGGATTGGATGGAGAGCCAAACATCACCGTCTGTTACTTTAGCAGTCCATTTCTGATTGCTGAGTACGCTGAATGTTTCGCTGTTTCCTTCCTGGTCGATCATATCCACGCCTTCTACATTCAGGTAAGCAGTACCTTTCTGGGTCAGAACGAATCTTTTTCCGGTCCAGTAGTCACTTTTAATGTTGAGTGTGTCTATACGGTCGTCCAATTCAGTGTTTTCTTTGCAGGTAACAGTTACGGTGTAGGTCTCACCTGCCTCACCTGTACTGGGTGAGATGGTGTACCAATCATATTTTCCGAATACTTCCCACGGGTCAGTTGACTTGACCTGGAAGGAGACTGGTTCCGGATTTTTCGCTTCAACCAGATAGGAGTCTTCTACTCTATAGCGCAGGTCTACCCATTTCTCTGCTTCACTGTCATCGCAACTCTGCAATAAAGAGAATGCAGGTAGCAATGTAGCGAGAGAAATGCCTGTAATTATTGATTTTCTGATATTTAATCTCATACTCTTGAATTTTAGGGTTCGGTTATTATTCTACTGGTTCCCATGTGATAGACTTCACGGTGAAATTGGAAGCTTTATTTGTGGTATGCATCCTGAAGTATACAGGTGCTCCCGGTTCGGTTGCATAAGGATCGGTTATGTTATTATCTAATACGGCAACCTCAACACCATCAATAATCAGTTTAAGAACTAATGCGTTCGAACCTTCTTCTTTGTTGACAACAAGGAATTCAATCTTCTTCACTACATTCGTTTGTTCCGATGTCCAGGTAAATGTTTTCTGAGTCCAGTTTAAGCCTGAACCTCCACAAGTGAAGTTACTTTCTTTATTTGCGTAGAAATGCAAATGGAAGTTTGTATTTCCTGAGTTGGGCCACATATTAAACTCAATCCAATCTTCTCCGGTTAAATTGATAGATTCGAAATCGAATGCGAGACGTCCTTTTTTGAATAAATAGTTGGTGACTATTCCACTGCCATAGAGTGTCATGTAACCGGTTTCCTCATCCACAACATAGTTATCTGCTCCTCCTTCTTTCCAGAAAGCAGTACCTTGACTGATGTCGAACGTAATGCCGTCAAATCCGTCGATGACTTCTTTGGTCTTCATAATGATGTGGCCGACACGGTTTACCATCAGATTATTAGTCGTTGTTGTCGTTACTTTCAACTCTGTTTCACTCAGTGCCTCAGCTTTCAGCCAACTCTGATATTTCTTAGGAACTTCAACTTTCCATTCTTTGTTTGCGCGAATCAGTACAGTCTTTTCCATACCACTGCCTGTTCCGGGCATGCTGATTGTTGTACTTTCGGGATCTTCTTCCAGTTCAATGATCACTCCATTCTGAGTAATGGTAAAGGTGTATTCTTCAAACTCTGTTTTTACAGTCAGCGTGCCTGCTCTCTTGGCACCTGCATTGGCGGGCAGTGTCACAGTTACGGTTTCTGCTATGGCATCTTCATTACCTGTACCGGATGTTTTGTCGATATTGGAAAGGAAAGCGGTGGAAGGAATGATTTCCCAAGCTTTGTTGGAAGCAATGGTAAAGGTGATGCTGCCGCCTTCTGTCGGTACCAGTTCATCGTAAGGAACCACCACCAAGTCTTCTTTCGAAGCCTGCTCGATAGTAACTACCTTAGTGCCTTCAACGCCTTCTGCCTTGATAGTCAGTTTGGCTGTACGTGCTTTCTTTCCTGTATTGTTTTCCATTGTCACCACAATCTCCGACACCAATGAACTGGCTGCACTCATCGAAGGAGTCGGCTTACACCACTGCTGGTCGCTTTCGATCGTCCAGGGAGTGTTGGAGCTGATGTTGAAAACTACATTGCTTGGAGAAGTTGCCAAAGCAGTGTAAGACTCCAGAGCATCTATCTGGATATTGAGAGGGCCTTCCGGCTGTGAGTCGATGTCGAACTCCTGGCATGCTACAAAACTGAATGTGCACAGTGCGAGAATCAGTTGCATTAACGTGTTGCTATATAACTTTTTCATATATCTTTTAAATATTAGATTAGACAATTAATTACCATCCTGTGTTTTGAGGATTTAAGTTTGTATTCTTGTATAGTTCGCTTTGAGGGATCGGATACAGATACATGCAATCTCTCCAGTTACGGGTTTCGTAAAGGTTCTTGTAGAAGTTGAACGTACCGTCCGCCTGCTTCTCGATCTTTACTCCGTATAGTTCCCGCTGGGTAGTATCGGCAATCTTCCATCTCCGTACATCCCAGAAACGATGATCTTCGAAAGCAAACTCTACACGCCATTCATTGTACAGGCGTTCCATGAATTCATCTTTTCCCATGGAAGGAATCAACGGCATATCGGCATTCTTTCTCACTTCATTGATAGCCCACAGAGCAGAATACTTATAAGTCTCATCTGTGTAATTGACATCATTGAAAGCGTTGACCATAGATTCCGCATACGTTAGTAATGTTTCCGCATAGCGGTAAATCACCCAATGATGCTTGCTGACAGCTTCTTTACCCGGTTCAAAGCTGGTAGCTTCCTGAATGTACTTGCGCAGGAAGTATCCTGTCGGTGAACCGCCTTGTGATACGATTCCGTCGTCGGCGCCACCTTTGAAGGTTTCAATGGTGTAGTCTTTAAACGACATTCCGTTGGCAAGAATAGCGCGGTAGAAACGTTTGTCACGATTCTCATAAGGTGATTGCGGGTCAAATGCAGGGTCTTCGCAAACCCATCCTGTGTTTTCTAGGGTTACTTTGTAACCGTTGACTGTCTCGAATGCGTCCACAAGGTTTTGTGATGGGTAATTGCTGTATGGGATAAGACTGGAAGTGCGTGTTCCCGCAGTCATGCGAAGCGGGAGATTAAACATTTCAAAGTCCGAATCATCACCATTGATCCTCATCAGTACAACTTCTTTTGAGTCGAGGTTGTTGGCACTCTCCTGGGGGTCGAGAGAGTAAAGCCCTGTGTTGATAATATCTATTGCTGCTTTGGCAGACTTTTTCCACAATTCGGTATCCATAGAAGGATTGTGTAGCTTACTGGCAGCATATAGCAGTGCTTTTGACTTTACTGCCATTGCAAAGCCTTTGGTCACTCTGCCGATTTCCGCTCCCGGTTCGTTTACATAGCTGTCCGGCAAGTTATTGGCAGCGTCGTCGCATTCACTGACAATGAAGCTGATAACTTCGCTGAATGGTGTCTTGCCGATTGTGTTGGCTTCCTCTTCAGTCAGTACTTCCAATGGCATGGCGATGTCACCGTAGCGGCGTGCCAGTTCAAAGAAGTAGTGTGCCCGCAGCACTCTGGCTTCGTAAGGGAAATATTTCAGCTGCTTCATCCAGTTTGTATATTGTCCGTCGTGCTCATAGCGTGTGAAGTCCACTTGGGCAATCTCTGCTATAAAGCTGTTGGCAGCACGTATACCACGATACAGGGTCCATGAATCGTCATAAGTTTTAATAGGCGACCAGTTACCGTTATTGGTATTCTGGATATTATCTGCATAGGCTCCGAATTCGCCGTCATCACTGGCACAGTCGCGCATGGAATATCTGTCTTCGGTGAAGAGTCCGCCGGAGGTCGCAAACAGTTGGTAGCCTTGTGGCATGTATGAGTATACGTGGGTAAGCATTGATTTGCTTGTACCGAAATACTTGTACATGTCTTCTTTTGTCTTCAGGTTGTTCGTTTCATCAAAGTCAAGGTAGTTGCACGAAGCAAAGACCAACGAAGACAAAATGGTTAAGAGTATGTATTTGGTTCTCATAATGTTCATTTGTTACTTTGCATTAAAAATTAAGTTTGATACCTGCCCAATAACTTCTTGTCGACGGATAAGCGATGCCAAGTTGTTCCGGGTCGGCAAAATGGAGATTGTCTAATGAGAACAGATTGGTGCCTTGTACGAATACTTTCAGGTCGGCAAAGCGAGTCTGCGATTTCGGGAAAGTATAAGCTACCAATAGGTTACGAAGTTTCAGGAATGAACCGTCACGGTACCACAGTGAGCTGGCGCGATAGTTGTTCAGATTTTCCTGCGTAGTCAGTCTCGGCATGGTTGCATTGGCTTTATTCTCCGGTGTCCAGCTTATTTCTTCATTCAGGAATGTATTCGAAATGTTGCCATTGCTTACAAGTGGGCTATAAAGCGGACTGTTGAGCAGTGAAACAGTGACTCCTGTCATTCCCTGGAAGTCAGCGGAAAGTTCCAGTCTCTTGTACGAGAAGTTCAGGTTGAATCCGAAATAGAAGCGTGGAACAGATGAACCGAACATTTTCACAACGTCTTTCTCGTCGATGCGGTTGTCACCATTCTGATCTTTGTATTTCACGTCACCGGGGGCTACGTCCGAGAAGGTTTGTAGCGGACTGTTGTTGATTTCCTGCTGGCTGTTGAAGAAGCCGATAGCTTCCAGACCGTACATCTGTCCGATACGATTGCCCTTGGTGTACAAGTAGTCGTATTCTTGATATGCCTGATTTACATTGACTACCTCTGTGTTCAGATATGACATGCTTGCGCCAATGCCATAATGGAAATCACCGATCTTATCATTCCAACTCAAAGAAGCATCCAGTCCTTTGTATTTATAGATTCCTTCGTTCACCTGACCTACTGTGATACCGATAATACCGGAAGTAGAATTGGCACCTGACACAAGTATATCCGAACGTTTTTCGTAGAAACCTTCTACTGTTGCATTCAAACGATTATCAAAAGCGGCGAGATCAAATCCGAAAGTCGCTTTCTGTGATTTTTCCGCTACCAGGCCGATAACCGGCAAATCGCCTTCACTGCCACCGGACTGTCCTCCGGCATTCACTCCGAAGTTATAACCGGCACCGCCGCTACCATAAGACTGACGCCATAGTTCGTGGCTCAGATTGCCGTCCCATCCGGACAGACCGTAAGAGGCGCGAATCTTGAAGAGATTGATCGGTGTCACCTTTTCCATAAATGCTTCGTTGGAGACGATCCATGCAGCAGAAACGGCAGGATAGTTCGAGTATTTGTCTCCGTCGGGCAGGTAAGCTGATCCCGAGCGGTTGAATACGGCATTGAGGCTGTAACGGTTGTCGTAAGTATATGTGGCGTTCACCAGCACAGACTGATTCTTCTGAGAGTTGTTTCTGCCGTTTTTGACAACAGACTGCATATCATAAATCAATGCTCCTCCCACCTGATGTTTGCCAAAAGTGCGGTTATAATCCACTTTTGCCTGGAAATCGCTGCGTAGCATCAGCCTTTCGAAAGGCTGTGTATGTCCCAGTGTTTCGGAGTCTGTACCATAAATGGCAGGAGTTGTCACCAGTGTACCATCACTGGTGATACTTGCATTGCTGTTCATGTAACGATACTCTTTATTGGTGGTTTCATTCATTCCTCCGATATTATCGAAAGAGACGGATGCTTCGGCTGCCAGCCCTTTGGTCAACGCACTTAAATCCTGACGGATGCTCAGGTCGGCGAGTAGTGTTCCGTATACGTTACGGATGTGTCCGTAGTCTTTCAACAGAGCTACCGGATTACCGGTTCCGTACACAGAACTACCTCCATAAATGCCATTCTCATAACGAATGGGGAATGCAGCGGATGGAATGCCATAGATTTTGTTGAAAATAGCGCTGCGTCCATAGCGGGTACCTCTGAATTCTTTCAGTCTGCCCACGATACCGGCTTTCAGCAATGTGCTTTCCGTCACTTTTACGTCCAGATTGGTACGTACGGTCAGACGTGTGTCTGTAGGTGTAGTGTCGAAACGTGTATCTTCCGTGTTTTTCTTCAACATGGAGCGATCCCGGTAATAGTCAACTACCGTGTAAAAACGGAACTTGTCACTACCTCCGCTGAAAGACATTTTCAGGTTGTGGGTCAATCCTGTGTTGTTCAGCGTTTCATTCCACCAGTCTACATTCGGATAATCATACGGATAGATTCCTGTCCGGAAAGCATCCAGTTCCTGCGCATTGTAGCGTGCAGGCAGACCGTCTCCGCTTAATGCGGTGTTAAGAGCGTTCGCATACGTATAGGCATCTGCGAAGTCCGGAGAACGGAATTGGGTATTGACACCGAAATTATAGTCCACATTTACCTTCAGGCCATTGCTTATTCCGCGTTTAGTCGTGATCAGTACTACTCCGTTCGCACCACGCATACCATAAAGAGCTGCTGCCGCCGCATCTTTCAGAACGTAGCATGATTCGATTTCCATCGAAGTGATGTCACTGATATCACGTGGGAAACCATCAATTAATACTAGCGGGGCATTTCCGTGTATAGAGAGGGTGGATACGTTATCGGCTGACGAGCCTGTACCCTGATATACATTCAGACCTGCCACTTTTCCATACAAAGCTTTGCTGATATCTATGTACGGGGATTTTTCGAATGCGGAAGCATTGACTCCGTTGATAGAGTAACTGCTGGTCCGGGAAGATACGTTCATCTGGTAGCCGATGCTCAGTGTATCTGCCAGCTGCATTTCCGAAGCAGCTTTCGATGTCTGTGCATTCAGGGATACCGAACTTCCCAGGAGCAGAGTGATTAATATATAATTTATTTTATTCATTGTTCAAACGATATTAGTTAACGTGTCATTTACCAGCCCGGGTTTTGGGTCATTCCATATTGCTTGTTGATTTCCTCCTGAGGAATCGGAGCCAGATACCACTTGGTATTCCAGTTGGTAGCCCAGTAATGGTCTCCCAGTTCGATCTTCTCGAAGGTGAACTCAGTCGGATTGTTCAGGTCGTTACCTCTGCTTCTGAGTCCGTACAACTTCTTCTTGAAGTCGTTCTGACGGTCTCTGCGAACGAGGTCGAACCAGCGTACTTCTTCAAATCCTAATTCGAGTGCTCTTTCTCTCAGTATGGCTTCGAGGAACTGATCGTGATTCATCGTCTTGGAAAGTTCCGGCAGACCTACTCTCTTTCGTACATCGTTTACCATTTTGTAAGCTTCGTCGGTAGGGCGTCCGTTGACTTCGTTGAGTACTTCCGCATATCCCAGCATGATTTCCGCCAGACGGGTGTGTGACCATTGTACCGGACCTTCGCGGTCGTTGTTCTCCTGTAAAATGTACTTCATGATCAGGAATCCGCTACCGTCTTTGTAGTCGGCGTGGTTGATATAAACAGGAGCTGTTGTTCCGTTACAGTAGGTGTCTCCGGGACAAGCTACATTTTCATACAGACGCGGGTCGCGGGTGGGCACCATTTCGCCTTTTGTAAAGAACGGTTGCTTGGAGGGGGATTTCCAGTCGAAATTTGCCGGAAAATCAGTTCCGTCTTCCCACGGAAACATATCTACATAGTTCAATGTAGGGCCGCTGTAATAACGTTGACCGATAAAGCTGCTGTGAACATCGGAGCTATATCCTTGACGGGTAGAGATTAATATTTCTGTTCCGCCGCGGTTGTAGTAGGCCTGACGATAGGCCAGACGTCTTGCCCGATGCGTCTCTTCCGTAGGTTGAATCAGTTCGTATTCGTGCCGTTTCTGTAATTCTGTGAAAAAGGCTGCGCCTGCTTCTGCGGCATCTTTCCAACGCTGGTCACTGTAATTTCCGTAGCAGGTATATTCGTCTGCTTCCGGATGCCATTTAGTGTTTGAGTTGAAAGTCGGACTGGCTGCCCATTGCAATACCTTGAACTTTAATGCCATCGCTCCTGCCAGGGTCATACGTCCGTCATCTGCTTTCTCGGCTTTCCAGGCCAGATTGGAGTTGATGGCTTCGTTGAGCAGTCCGACGATCTTCTCTACCGTTTCGGCAAAAGTGATACGGGGGAAATTCATTGTCTCGTTTACGTCTACATAGTGGTCCAGCCATGTCACACCGCCTACATATCTCAGCATTTCGAAATAGCAGAGGGAGATCAAAACTTTGGCTTCCGCGATCCGTTCACTTTTCTCGCTGGCTGTCATGTCGGGCACTTTTTCTACGTTCTCGATATATAACCAAGCGTAACGGATGGTGGTCCAGTCGGACTTGCTTCCATAACGGTAAGCAGAATTCTTTGGGACGTTGTTGGCACTGAGTGCTCCGTTGTAATAGAGCTTGACAGGCCCATCACTGATATTGTCACGGAAACTGTAACATAAGTCTGTGATTGATTCAAGTATGTTCACACCCAATTTGTAGTCAGAGCCGGTCGGTAGCCCATAAGGTAATCCGGTATATGCTTTGGTCAGCACCTTTTCGGCATTTATTTTCGAAGAGAACATTTCTTCGGTAGTCGCTCCGGAACTCTCAGGCTGGTCGCCCAGAAATTTATCTCCGAAGCTGATTTCAGAACAGGAGGAGGCTATCAGTACGCAACCTAATGCTATTCCGAGTCCTTTTATTATTCTATTCATACAGTCGTTTTTTAGAAGTTAAGATTTAAACCGAAGCTATATACTTTGATCAGCGGATAATCTCCGAATCGGTTAGGATCACTTTCCGGATCAAGATATTTAAGCGGTGAGAAGGTCAGCAGGTTGTAGCCGCTGAAGTTTAATCCGAGTGAGCTGAGGCCCAGTTTCTTCAGGAATTTCTTTCCGGTGATGGTATAACCGAAGCTCAGGCTCTTCAAGCGGAGATAGGAAGCATCTACCAACCAGAGGGTAGAAGGTTCGGAGTTCCAGCTTTCCGATTCTTCCGACGGGCGCGGATAAGTAGCTCCCAGTTGGTTTTCCGGAGTCCAGCAACCGTCGTAGAAGTAGGTCAGCAAACCACGCTTTCCGGCATTCGTATAGGGGATACGGTATTCGATGTCATACATTCTGTTAACGTTCTTGGAACCTACCCATTGCATGGTGAAGTTGAATCCTTTCCAGTCGAATCCCATATTCATACCGAAAACGTATTCCGGACGGGTAGCATAACCTGCTACGCTCTTGTCATTACCGTCCACGATGTGGTCTCCATTGAGGTCGGCATACATGGCGTCACCCGGATACACCTTCTGATAAGGCTGAGGCAGTTCCGGCTTTAAGATCAGTTCGCCGTCGGCTCCGGTGATGAAGTCGCTGTACTGATAGAGACGGATGTAGTTATATACTCCGGTCTGGCGTCCGGTAGAGCCACCGGTCTGGTTCATATAAGAGAATTGCTTGGGCACTTCGTCCATATAGAGGATTTTGTTGCGTGCGAAAGATACGTTGGCATTCACATAATAATTGAAGTCTTTTCCGATCTTATCGCGCCAGCCAAGAGAAACTTCGTAACCGTGGTTGTCTACCTTACCAATGTTCAGGTTAGGCAGTGCGGTTGCGATGATGCTTGGAGTCGATTCCGGAGAGATCAGAATACCTGTGCGGTGTTCGATAAAGTAGTCGAAGGTAGCGGACAGGCGGCTGTTGAAGAATTTAAGGTCGATACCATAGTTCTGCTTGTCGGCTGTTTCCCAGGTTACTGCCGGATTACCCATACGTGAGATGGCTGCTGCCGATTGGGAAATCGGATTGTCCACACCGAAGCTATAACTGCCTGATGATCCCCATACGGCAGGCATGTACATAAAGCGTGAGTCTACTCCCTTGTCATTACCTACACGTCCCCAGGATGCTCTGAGTTTCAGGTAGTCTACGATTTTCTGGTTTTCCATAAACTTCTCGGCAGTTGCGATCCAGCCGGCAGAGAAGGAAGGGAATACACCGAAACGTGTGCTGCCCGGAGCAAAGTTCTCCGAACCGTTGTAGCCGACGTTTACGTCGAGCAGATATTTACTTTGATAGGCATAAGTAGCACGTCCTACCAGTCCTACGTAGTTACGGGGCAGATAAGTGTAGCTGTCCGGATAATAATTACGCGACTGGTTGTAAAGAAACAGACCGGAAATTCTGTGGTCGCCGAATGTACGGTCATAGTTGATACGTCCTTCCAGATACCAGTTCTGTCCGCGTCCGCTGCTTTCCGAATAAGTGAGCGGGGTATCGCTGCCGCTGGGAACATAGATAAGTGATTTATCGTAGTCGGGATCGGTCTGTGACATCGTACCGTTGGTGTCAAAGTATGATTTGTAGTACACAGTCTGCGCTTCGATGGCGCCTCCCGTACGTACTTTTTCCAGTTTGAATTTATTATCGTAAGCACCTTTCACGGAAACGCTCAGTCCCGGAGTGATAAAGTCCAGTTTCTGTGTGATGTCCAAATCCAGATTCAATGTCGTGTCATACGTTTGATTGTAACCTTGTCCGTAGAATACGAACATACCGTCACGCATCACTTCTCCCAGCGGAACCATATCTTTAGGAATCAGTGTACGTACTCCGTTGATAAATCCCGGTCCGGCAAACGGATGTGACCAGATCTGTGCGATTACCCAGGGGTTTTGGTCTTCTCCCGTACCCGAAACAACGCTGCGCGGTTCCTGTATCTTACCTAAAACACCACCGACACCGAGTTTCATTGAAGTGGTCTTGGTTAGATTGGCATCGATATTGGCACGGTAGTTATAGCGGTTGTAACGATAGTTGTTGTCGTACATCTGTCCGGGAAGTTCTTTCAGAAGTCCGTTCTGATAAGTATAACCTACTGAGATGAAGTATCGTACATTATCGCTACCGCCGGAGATGTTTAGGTTGTTCTGGCTTTGAAGATAAACATTATTGAAGATATACTTCTTCCAGTCCATACTGGGATACATGATCGGGTCTGAGCCGGTACGATAGGCTTCTACCTGTTCCGGAGTGAAGTATAACTTAGGATTCGTAACGTGGTCCATCTCCTGCTTCATATTCCAGAAGCGTGCGAACTCGTAACTTCCGGTCTGCTCTACCAGTGAGATGGGTTGTTGCAGACCCAGTTTGGTGCTGGCGGAAATCTGCGTTTTGCCTGCTTTACCTCTTCGGGTGGTGATCAATACAACGCCATTAGCACCTCTTACTCCGAATACAGCGGTGGAAGAGGCGTCTTTCAATACTGAAATACTTTCGATTTCGTTCGGGTCGATTTGTGAAAACTCACGTTCTATTCCGTCTACCAAGACCAAGGGCTTGGATTGTGAATCATTTAATGAACCGACGCCACGTACGTAGATGGCAGCAGCATCTTTACCTGGTTGTCCGGTAGTCTGTACGGAAGATACACCCGGCAATGCTCCTGCGAGGAGGTTCGTGATACTTGTTGCCGGAGATTTGATCAGCTCTTTGTTGTCGATGGAGGAGACGGCACTGGTAAGCATGCGCTTGTCCTGATTACCGTAGGCGATAGCTACAACTTCCACTTCACCGAGGTTCTGTGCATCTTCTTTTAAGGAAACATTGATGATTGTTCTGTCTCCGACCACGATTTCCTGGGTTACATACCCGATAAAGGAAATGTTCAATACGGATTTTTTGCTTGGGGCAACGATCGTAAAGTTACCGTCAAAGTCTGTGATTGTCCCAATGCTCGTGCCTTTCACAGTCACATTAGCTCCGGGAACGCCTTCTTTGAGTGTTTCATCCGTTACTCTACCCTTAATTGTGATACCTTCCGGGGGCAAGGCATACATCAACGGTATGAATAAAAGAAACGTAACAAGAAAGCAGAATCTTAAATTGAGCGCGTTTCTCATACTGTTTAATTTGATAGGTTAATAATATATTTAGTTTATAGTTAGGTCAACCGGGTTGGGGGTGACTTTTATTCTCTTTATTCTCTCTTCAGTTTCTAAATATATCCTTTGCTTATGTGCAATAAGGTTAACTTCATTTATCTTTTAATGATGATGCAAAATTAGGGGCGATGTGAAAAATGGACGTGCAATATTCACCAAATTAGGTGCACAAATAGCTAGAAACACTATCTGTAACAAATGGGTAGACCTTGATACAAAATTATAGACGGGATGGAAAAGGGGACTTTGTAAGGAACAATGAAAAAGCCCATCCTGTTATATTGCACATAGGCAATAACAGGATGGGCATCTGATTGGTGCTTCTCTCTGGAGAATATGTCTTGTCTAGAAGCTGAAGCTTAATCCTCCCAGGAAGTTAAGACCTTCTGTAGGATAGCCCAGATAATACTGGTATTTCTTATTGAGGATATTATTAATCCGGGCATACACGGATACTCCTTTGAACACATTATAGCTGGCTCCGGCATGCAGGTCGCTGACTGCTGCGGCTTTAATGCCTTCTACCTTTGTGCGTCCGATATAATCATAGCCGAGATTGATATTCAGTCCTATGATCGGACGGAAGTCTGCGCTGAAATTAATCTCGCAGGCGGGTTTCATATACAGGCTATATTTTTCTTTCGCATCCCAGTTACGGTAAGTTCCAGCAGCGGACAATGCAATGAGGTCTTTATATTCATAGCTGATCTTCATACCGGCGTAGAAGTTGTTGGCATTGCTGAATTCCAGATTCAGATATTGATGTGCTGTGACCGGAGACGGAGTGTTCTCTCCCTGACCATCACCATCGGGAAGTGAGGGATTGTTGTTGTAATCCATTTCCTCCTGCACCTCAAAGAAATCGTCTTTCAAATCCTGATAACCACCATACAGATTGATCCATAATCCGGGATAAGGACTCGCTTTAAATCCTATCGCTGCATTCAGCTGTTCGTATGTATCGAGAATAGGGCCTGCCGGCAAGGCATAAGGACAGATTGTTTCCAGTCTGCGGAAATCGTTGACCAGCTTGCCTCCGGTAGCTTGTGCATAAAGTACGTAGCTGTCGGAGAAGATATACTGTGCTGTTACATCCGGAGAAACGCGGAATGATTTACCGCTGCCGAATGAGAGATCCACATTGGCTCCTGCACGCAGGTTCCAGCTGTCGCTGCTGAGTTTATAATGCGGATTCAGTGCCAGAGCGGTGCGGTTTTCGTATACCTGGAGGTCGTCAGCAAGTTTCAGGTCTTTATTGTAGATGAGATTACGCATGTCCAATCCGATGTTGATGCTCTGTTCGTCGCTGATAGTGCCGCTGATCAATCCTTTGGTATGCACTTGTGTTTCTCCGACTTTGTCATTGAAAAAGAAAGTGTTATTGTTCTGACGGTTGTACATCATCAGATTGGTTTCCGCCTCGAACTGTATGGGATAATTTTCATCTGTCGATTTTACTCCCAGATGGAAGTCTCCTGAAGTAAACTTCTGCTTGCCGGGCTGAACCGGAGAAAGGTTGAAATTGCTGAGTCCGAAATTGGCGGCGATGTTGAAATCTACCTTGTTGAACTGGTGGATATAATCGATATTCGCACGGGTACGGTAATAATAAGCATTCCATTTCGTGTCTGTTTCCGGCATAGTCAGTTTGCCATCCATTCCGTCCATCTGAAAGCGGACGTTCAGTTTGTCCCTGTCCGACAGACGGAACAGGTAATTGGCAAGGAGATCCAGATTACCGTAGTTTCCATATCCGGCGCGTATATATCCGGGCTTGCTGCCGGGCTGCACTTCCGTTCCTACATAGGGACGCATCAGGTCGGCAGGAATAGAGGTAGCCGGGAAGAAAGTAGTGGCATATTCCACTTCCTTTTTGCTGACGGTAGGTTCTTCCACTTTGGGCAGCACATTCACTTTGGAAGCATCCAGAATGTCCGGATTATATTCCTGTTCTACGACGACCGTGCGGTTCATGGTCGTATCTTTCGGCTGAGTATTCTGTGCCTGAAGGTTGAACGGCATCAGAAATGCCAGTGTAAATCCTCCTGCTATATAAAGAGTTCGTTTCATACTTTTCATCTTTACTTGTTTAGTTTCTTTAGTCTGTCTTCAATCATGCTCTCGATATCGTCATTGCCCTGGTAGTTCTGTTGCAGGCTCAGCAGATACTGGCGTGCGTCGAGGTCTTTACCCATAGCGACATATACGTCCGACAGGAGGACAAAGCTGCGTGCCAGCCAATAAGCGTGTGGCGTACTCTGTTCGATGTAGTTGAGCAGCTCTTTTTCTGCCGCTGCATATTCTTGGGCATCGTAAAGTGCTTGGGCAACCTGGTATTTAGCTTCGGCACCATAAGAATTGCGGGTATCCTTGGCCAGTTCGCGGAAATCATCCAATGCTTTCTTGTCCGCTTTCTGATTCTTATAAGCTTTTGCGCGATAATAAAGAGCTTCGTTCTTCAGTTCCGGACTAAGCTTGGCTTCAGCCAGCACCTCGGTTGCTGCATGAATTGTTTCCACATCGTCTCTCAGCAGGAAGGCACAACGCAGGATGCCGGTTTCGGCAAGCTGGCGGCGTTCTACATTGGTCGCTTTTTCTTTCAGCATCTTGTAGCTTGCCAGAGCTTCTGCCATCTGTTGCTGGTTGAACTGTACTTCCGCACGCATGATCAGCGCTTCTTCTGCGAATGGATTATTCGGATATTCAAGCAATTTTCCGGAGTGGAGGAGTACCATATCATAATTCTTCTGTTCATTTCCAATCTGGCAGAGATAATAATGTGCATTCAGGCTGAATGCTCCTTCCGGGAAGGTTTGCAGATATTTATTAAGGCTGCTCTTGGCTTCTTCTGTTCTGCCACGTGCATAAATCTTTTCGGCAGCCGCATAAGTAAGCGAATCCTGTTCGCTGGCGTCAAAGCGGATGTGTCCCGGCATCGCATTGGCTAAAGCCGCAAATTCATCGATACGGTTCAAGTCTACATAGATAGATTTCATATCGCGCATCGCCAGGCGGGCTTCTTCGCTGCCCGGATATTTCTCAATCACTTGTTTGTACGCATTGATTGCCTGGTCGAAGTTACCGTTCTGATAATACAGCAAACCGATTTCAGCCGCAGCTTTCCGGCTGACGGGGCTTTCGGGATATTTCTCCAGCAATTCCTTGAAAGAGGTAATAGCCTGGCCGTTGTTATCCATCAGTACATAAGAACGTCCTTTCTCGTAGATGGCATTCACTGCGTATGGAGAAGAAGGATATTTGCCGACCAGTCTGTTCAGAAGAGTGATCTTACCGGTATAGTCTTTCTGTAAACCGGATACCAGTGCCAGTTGATAGAATGAGTAATCGCCGGAAGGAGTATTCATTTGTTCGGCTTGCGAGTAGTAGTGCTTGGCTTCTTCAAAGTTACGCACATTCAGATGACAGTCTCCGATACGGTTGTAGGCATCTGCAAGCGCTGTTCTGTTTTCGCCTTTTTCCAGTTGGATATACTTCTGGAAGTAATTGCTTGCCTGTGTATAGTCCTTGCGGTGGAAAGCAATGTATCCTAGGTTGTAGTTGGCGAGCGCATACATTTCATTATTTGGCTGCGTGGTCAGTTGCAGATAAGCGTTGAAATCGCGGGCGGCTTCCATCATCCGGTTGAGGCGGTAGTAAGATTCTCCGCACCAGTAATAAGCGTCCGCCTTTGTCTGGCGGTTGTACTGCCCGATGGCGATGGACTGGTTCAGATATTGGAGAGCCTGTTCGAAATTGGCATTGGCAAACGACTGTGTACCCAGTTGGAAGAGAATCTTTTGTTTGGCTTCCATGATTTGTGCACTCGGCTTGGCAATCCGTTCGATTGACTTTAAAGCAGCTTCGTAGCTGCGGGTATTCATATAAACTTCTACCAGATAGTTGCTTACTTTCTCGGCATACGGAGAAGTTGGGAATTCATTGAGGAATTTTTCAAAAGCAGTAACCGATTCACCGAAAGCGGAGTAGGACGTTTCGTGCAGGCAAAGTGCGTAGTTGTAAGCGGCCTGTTCCTTAATCTGCAGGTTGGCGTTGGAGGCGGCTGCCTGTTCGAACGCCATACGTGCCTTGTTCTTTTCTGCCAGTTGCAGGTAAGAGAGTCCCATGTGCAGGTAAGCATTCTGTGTCAGTGCGTCGTTGGCGGTCGTCACTTGTCCCAGCATTTCGGCTGCTTTGGAGTAGACTTTTGTCTGGTAATAGGAGAGTCCCAGCATATAAAGTGCATCCCGGTGGGGAGCAGAGTGATCTCTGTCCAGATAGCCGGTGAATGCTTCCACTGCCTGGTGATATTGTCCGAAATGGTAGTAAGCGTCTCCCAGAATGCGGTACATCTCGGCAGCGTGCTCGTTGTTCGGATAGGCCGACAGGTAGTTTTGTGCTACGATCTGCGCCTTATCATAGTTCTTTTTGATAGCATAGATTTCTGCTATGTAGTAAGGAACGAGTTCTTTGTACTTCGGGTCGTCCTGCAAAGGGAGGAAGTCTTTCAACGCTTCATCATAACGCTTCTGAGTGTAGCGGATATAAGCGAGATAGTAACTGCAGTCCTTTGCATATTTGGGACTGCTGGCACGTAACGTTTCGAACCAGATGGCGGCTTCTTTCAGATTATCAGTCTTCATGTAGCAGGTTGCCAGTTGGTAGGTGCGGTCGTCGCGCTCCTCATTTCCCAGTAGATCGAGCCGGGTAGAATTGAAGAGTGCCAGGGCCTCATCATATTTCCCTTCGTAGAAGTAGCAGGAAGCCAGCAGCGAATAGATTCGGTTGGCGTAGGGAGTATCCGGATAACAGTCAAGGTACTTGCGCAGTAACTCGATGCGGTTTTTGTCTTTCAGTTCATAAGCTGAACTGACTAACATATATTCTGCGTCCTGAAGGAAACTTGCTGTTGGCTTTTGCT